>Ga0326726_10000095_pt1 | contig 84503 bp, 85 predicted proteins | sample MHFenrmetagenome_2_FD_207603 | JGI IMG/M metagenome (GOLD analysis project Ga0326726, IMG submission 207603) | Lab enriched peat soil microbial communities from Michigan Hollow, Ithaca, NY, United States - MHF15MN | ecosystem: Environmental > Terrestrial > Soil > Wetlands > Peat | place: USA... | reverse complement strand
CAAGCCATCATTTATGCGTAACGATGAGATTCCGCGATCGTTTGCGCGCCGAGGACGGTCCGGGTAGGGTTTGGAAAAGGGTTTTTCTACAGGCTCGTTATTCTGGCATGAACGCATGAGTCGCGTGGTCGTGGTGGGAGGTGGTCTGTCGGGGATGATCTCGGCGCGCGAGATCGCGCGACGTGGGCACGACGTGTTGCTGCTCGAGGCCAGCAAGCGGCTCGGTGGCAAGGCAGGTGCCGACATTCGCGATGGTCGCATCGTGGAGCACGGCTATCACGTGTTTCCGGCCTGGTATCCCAACGTCCGGGCGCTGCTTCGAGAGATCGGTGTGACACTGATCGACTTCGATCGGTACCACTACCTCACGCAAGGCAAGTTTCCAGACGTCACGTCCGTGCGTGGGCCATCGAGCCTGAGCGCCGTGCTCCACGACACCTTCCACGGCATCTTGCCTTGGTACGAGACCGTACTTTTCTCGTACTTCGTGCTCGACATGGTGAGCCGCTCGCTCAGCCAGAAGCGTCTGCTTGACCGAGTCAGCACCGTCGGGCTCATGCGACAGGCTTGGTACATGACGGAGCGCGTCGCCGAGCTCAATCAAGAGAACATGCTCAAGGCGTCGGCGATTCCCGCCTATGACATGAGTGCCATGACGGCCAAGCGGATCGCCGGCTTCTGGATGCGCCAGGCGAGCCCCTTTCTGTCGGTGCTGCCGGGCGATCTGCAGTCCACGTTCATCGAGCCGCTCGGCGCGACGGTGCGCAGCGCCGGTGTCGACATCCGTTTCGAGCACGAAGTTCGAGGCCTCCATCTCGAAGCGGGGCGCATTCACCACGTTACGCTGTCCGATGGCACGCCGATTGACGGCGACGCCTTTGTGATTGCAACGCCGCTCGAGGTGACACGTCGCTTTGTCGACGGTGGCGTGTACCGTCTCGACCCATCCTTGGGCGACATGCATGATCTCGAGATCCGGCCGATGTCGGCGCTCCAGGTTAAGTTGAAGCGCAAACTCACCGGCATCCCGCGCGAGCACGTCTTTCTGCACGGCGGGCGCTACGGCCTGTCCTTCATCGATGTGTCGCAAATCTGGTCGTCGGAGGTGACGACGAATCTCTTCTTTATCTCGAGCAACTTCGTCCCACTCGTGTCCGTCGACGCGGCCACCGCCATCGATGCGCTCATGGACGAGATTCGCCAATACTTGCCAATTGCGGCGTCCGACATCGAGGCAACCGATTTCAACCCGAACCTCACGACCCAGCTGTTCATCAACACCATCGGCGCATGGCCAGACAGGCCCGGCGCAACGACGAACATCCCCAACCTCTTCATCGCCGGCGACTACGCGCAGAACGCCATCGATTTGGCCTGCATGGAGGGTGCCGTTTCGAGCGCCCTGCTGGCCGCTGGCGCGGTCGTGAATACGTTTGGGGGCGGGCCGGTATCGGCCCCCGAGGTGCCAATGACCTTCTCGCGCGCAAACTTGCTCTTGCTCAAGGCCGTGCTCCTGCCCGGCGTGGCCGTCGCGAATCTTCTCGCACGATGGAAGGGGAGACGTGGGCAAGTCGCACCGTAGGCAGCGCTCCAGCGTCGGTCAGTCGCAGCGACAGATATCATCAATTATTCGTAAGCGCGTAAGGTACAAAGAGGCCACTCTTGCGCCATGTATACGCTCCACTCTGTTCTGGTTGGCAAGGCCAAGTCTGTGATGTTCAAGGACCAGGTCTCGAGATGGCGGGGTGGTTGTTTAAGGAAATTTCTGGACGGAATTTACGAGTACGTGGTCGATTGGTGGGTTACGGCCCATTGGGCCTATCCCACCCTACATTTATTACTGCTATTGATGTTCCCTTTGAACAGGCGCGGACACGCACCCTGCGTTATACTGTCGTCAACCGTTCGTTATACCCGCAACACCCTTGGGGAATGGCCAGATCGTCCCCATGTAGCCCGAGTCTACCCGGCCACACCATGCACACCGCACGCGACATCCTTTCCTATCGCAAGTTCTGGGCGAAGCGCCTGACGCCGGCGCCGTTCCTGCCCATGACGCGCGCCGAGATGGAGGCGCTCGGCTGGGATTCATGCGATGTGATCCTGGTGACCGGCGACGCCTACGTGGATCACCCGAGTTTCGGCATGGCGCTGGTCGGGCGGGTGTTGGAGGCGCAGGGGTTCCGAGTCGGCATCATTGCCCAGCCCGAGTGGAAGAGTGCTGCCGCCTTCAGCGTGCTCGGACGGCCAAACCTGTTCTTCGGCGTGACCGCCGGCAACATGGATTCAATGGTGAACCGCTACACCGCCGACCGGCGCATCCGCTCGGACGATGCCTACACGCCGGGCGGCGAGGGTGGCAAGCGTCCGGACCGTTCGGTGATTGTGTACGCGCAGCGCGCCCGCGAAGCGTATCACGACGTGCCCATCATCATTGGCAGCATTGAGGCGTCACTGCGGCGCATCGCGCATTACGATTACTGGTCGGAGAAGGTGCGGCGCTCGGTGCTGCTGGATGCCAAGGCCGACCTATTGATCTATGGCAACGCCGAGCGCCAGATCTGCGAGATTGCCCACCGCCTGGCGGCGGGCGAGCCGATCGGCAACATCACCGACGTGCGCGGCACGGTGTTTGTGCGTGCCGCCATTCCGGATGGCTGGAGCGAAATCGATTCCACGCATCTCGACACGCCAGGCCTGCTGCACCCGCCGGTTAATCCGTATGCGAGCGAAGCGGAAATGAAGACGGCACCGGCAACGGCCGGCAATGTGGTGCACATGCACCGACGCGCGCCACACGTGGACCGTGAGCATTGCGTGATCCGCTTGCCGTCGTACGAGGCCGTGGCCGCCGACCCGGTGCTGTACGCGCACGCGTCGCGCATCCTGCATCTCGAGGCCAACCCCGGCAATGCGCGCGCCTTGGTGCAACGCCACGGCGAGCGTGACGTGTGGCTGAATCCGCCGCCGATTCCGCTGACCACGAAAGAGATGGACGCGGTCTACGAGCTGCCGTACCAGCGTGTGCCGCACCCGGCCTATGGCCAGGCGAAAATCCCGGCGTACGAGATGATTCGTTTTTCGATTTCGATCCAGCGCGGCTGTTTCGGCGGCTGCACTTTCTGTTCGATCACCGAGCACGAGGGTCGCATCATCCAGAGCCGCTCCGAGGATTCGGTGATCCGCGAGATTGAAGTGGTGCGTGACAGCGTGCCCGGGTTCACCGGCGTGATCTCGGATCTCGGCGGCCCGACCGCCAACATGTATCGCATTGCCTGCAAGAGCCGCGCGATCGAGTCGGCCTGCCGCAAGCCCTCGTGCGTTTATCCGGACATCTGCCAGAATCTCAACACCGATCATGCACCGCTCATCAAGCTCTATCGGCGCGCGCGCGAGTTGCCCGGCATCAAGAAGATTCTGATCGGCTCCGGGGTGCGCTATGACCTCGCGATCAAATCGCCGGCCTACGTGAAGGAGCTGGTGCAGCACCATGTCGGTGGCTATCTCAAGATCGCCCCCGAGCATCTGCGCGAAGGGCCGCTGTCGAAAATGATGAAACCCGGCATGGGCGCGTACTACAAGTTCAAGGAACTGTTCGACAAGTACTCGAAGGAAGCGGGCAAGGAGCAGTACCTCATTCCGTATTTTATCGCCGCGCACCCGGGCACGACCGACGAAGACATGCTGGAGCTGGCGCTGTGGCTCAAGCAGAACGGCTTCCGCGCCGACCAGGTGCAGGCGTTTCTGCCGTCGCCCATGGCGACCGCGACCGCCATGTATCATTCGGGCAAGAATCCGCTGCGCAAGGTGACGCCGACCAGCGAGAATGTCTACATACCCAAGGGCCTCAAGCAGCGCCGCCTGCACAAGGCGTTTCTGCGCTACCACGATGCCAACAACTGGCCGATGCTGCGTATTGCCCTGCGGCGCATGGGTCGCGCTGATCTGATCGGCAGCGGCCGGCACCAGCTGATTCCGTCGTATCAGCCGGCCGGCACCGGGCTGGCGCCGGAAGGCGCGCGCGCGGGCAAGGCGTTCAAGACTCAACATACCGGGTTGCCGCATACCGCACCGGCGAAACCGGACAAACATAAACCGCGCGCCAAGGGCCGGCCGCAACGCCACATCAATCCCGGCAGCCCGACCGGTGCCGGCAAGCGGCGTGGTCCACGCTAACAGTATTTATATACCGCTGACAGGACAATGCAGATGAACGACACGATTGAACTAGGCAGGAAGCGAGGTTGGCTGGCGTCATTGCTCTTGATACCGATACTGATTGCTGCGGCGGTAGTCGGTTTCTTTATGTTCCTCGTCATTCTTGGGTTGGTGCTGATCGTCGCGGCCGTGCTGATATTGCGTCTGTGGTGGCTGCGCCGAAAATTGCGCCGCTCCGGCGCGGTCCAAACCCTCGAGGGCGACTATGTGGTCGTGCGAGAAGAGCAACAACGGCACGAACAGTCGCATCGTTGATGCGCCGTGCGACGAGTTGTTGCTCCTGCCTCTCTGCGTGGACAATTGCAGTGAATGATCACTCTCCCCGGATGTCCTCTGCGCGTATCCGCCCATCTGTCTGTACTTGAGATGAGCCTTTTCTCGGCCAAACTTAGATTCCAAATTCCATGGCAGCAGACGACGAAGGCGCGCGTTTGCCTTGTTCTCTCGTAACGGTTCTGTAGAGGTGGTTTGTATGATTAAACTGATGACGTGGCTCGGGGTTTATGTCGGGGCCTCCTCGCTGGCTTCCTACGCAACACTTTCATTCTAGGACAATTGTATTGTGTTTTTTGCGTTTTTTGTGGGAGCGGTCTTGCTCGCCATGCTTCCGCCCTTCGTCAAGCCAACCCAGCACTGATGCTGTCCGAATATTCAGGCTGAACGAGATTCGGCATATTCGATAAGTCAGTGTGGCGCATCGGTCAAGGATGCCGGGCTGTGGCAGAATACAAACCACGGCCTGCCTGTTCTGGCAGGGCAATTTGCTGGCAGCGACTTAGCTGCCATGCATCCTGAGACCAGAAACACCTATTGCAATGTTCTGCCGTGCGACATCTGTTCCAGCGCCATGCGCGTCAGCTGTTCGAGCGTGGCACTGTCAGGCATTTCGTGGATGTCGGTGAACCAGACGTTCTGCACCTGACATTCTTCTTCGACGGTATCATCGGTAATCAGCGGCCGGCCGACGAATACCCCGCGCTGGCCGTTTTCCAGATCGATGATCACTAACTGCAGCGGCAACATTTTCATGACTTGGCCCTCCGTTCAGTGATCGGATACGGCTGTCTGCCTTGGTGGCGGGCGCGCAACCCATTCCGGGATGACTTCACCTTCATCACATTCTTCAGCATAAAACATGCCATGGGTGGAAATACGCCGGTGGAGTGGTGTTGCCGCCGTTTATCGGATTCGGGCACTTACTCCATGCACGGGATTGGCAATTTTTTGACACGCCACAGCACACGGCAGGAACTGCGCGCACAGCCAAGGTGCACAGAGAGCCGTTAGCGTTCGGCTTTTCTGAAGGGAATGATACGGGCGGATGTGGTCGGGTGGTGGGGCAGGAACGGGGCCGGCACAGGGTGATTGGGATAAGCGAGCAGGGTATCGAGCGCGGTCTTGAGGCCGTGGCTGCCAAGCAGGGATTCCCACATCATCGAAGAAATCTTGAGGCAGGCGCCCATCGGCGAGCGGGAGCGGCGACGTACCATGTCGATACGAAACTGCAGCCCGCGCAGGCGTTGTTGGTCGGGTTGTGGAAATTGGCGAAGAAACTCTTCGATCAGGGCAAGGCGCCGCGCCTCGAAGGCAGATGGATCATCTTTGGCCAGACGCGACCATTCGTCAAAATCGAAAGAGAAGCAAAAATCGGTCGCTGGCTGCACCTGTCCGGCCCCGTTACCTTCGATGACTAAATAATAAGTGAATGGTACCGGTTGAGGGAAGTGGGCGGGAGCTGAGCGGTCGATCAGGCCGGACGGCCTTGTCTCACGTAACAGTACGGGAGTGGCCTACAAGCTGTTGATCAAAAACGTATTGGCCCGGACATCCTGGATGGCGAAGGTGAAAACTTGTTTATTCGCCTCGTTCGCGGCGTAACTTTTTAAGCCAGTCGCGTTCAAGCGTGGCAACGAAGTTTTCGATGATCTTGATCTGTGGGCGAGTGAGGTTGAGAAACTTCCCGCCCAGGCGCATTTGCCGGGAACGGCTGTCCTCGCCGATGAAGCATACTTCGAGTGCGCTGCGGATTTCCTGGTGACTGTCCAGGCGGATGAGGCATTCTTCCCAGGTTGCACCGGTCTGGATTTCGCCGGTCTTGCCGGCTGGGTGGCGCGACCCGATACCGCCCACCGAAATATCATGCAGCTGGCCTTCCACCACGACACCGTCGTCGCGCGTGAGCAGCACCGGAATCACCCGCGCCAGGTTGATGCGTGCGCGATAACTGGTGCGCCGCTGTTGGTAGCGCATGACTCGCGGCATGGCCATGCGATAGTACGCAATCTGTGCGCTGCTGCCGGTGTCGATGAGCTCGGTCGTAAAGCTGATGTCCACACCTTGCAACTGAGCGGAAACACCAATACGCCGTGCACGCAGCAGCGCCGCATTCCCCTCCGCCGGGGTGAGTTCATCCAGCAACAGCGTGCCATCCACCGGGTGCACTTCCAGCAGTGCGCTCAGGTAGGCCAGATGCTCACCGGGGATCGTGATGCGCAGCAACACATGCGCCTCCTGTAGGCGCCGCAGTACGCCGGCAATGTGCGCCGGCAAGGTGATGCGTTCATTCTCGTCGTGCATGCTGGATGTGGCTTCAAGGGGATTGGCCATCTCGGCCATGCGCCGGCTGAGCCTTTCTCTCAACAAGAATAGGTGTTGGGCGCAACCCACACAAGCACTCACCGGCGCAGGCGCGCCGGAGGAGAATCAAGCGCTGGTCAGCGGCCGGGTCGATGATGGGTTGAGCGTCGCGCCGGCGCGCGAATACAAGCCGGCTTCCGGCGATTGCCCGTGCAGAATCGCGAGCACGTGCTGGGTATGGCGCAGGCTGGCCTCGACCATGCCGCCATTGATTTCATTCTGGCGGGCGCACTCGGCTGCGATCGCCTGGAGGTGAGGGTTTTTGGCGTGCACGGCATGGCTGTCGAGACGCAGGGTTCGGCTGAAGGATTCAATTTCAGCGATGGCTATGCGTTTCTCCTGCACGATCTGCTCGATCTGTTCGAGATCGCCCGACAGGAGCGCCGCATGTTCGCGCTGCAAGCTGGTCAGCAACGCCTGAGTGCAGGAGATCTGTTTATCGAGAGCCAAGGTCGTCATGCGCGGTGTCACTCAGCGTTTCGGGGCATCGAACAGCGTGCGCTCCAGGGCGATGAGCTTGTCGGCGACGTGCACCGTATCCACCTTGTAGCGCCCCTCGGCAATGGCTTGGCGCAGCTCATTGACGCGTGCGCCATCCATTTCTGGAACATTGGCCAGCTGTCCGGCAAGCTGCTGCAGGCGGGTGGCGGCATCCGTCAGATTCACACTGTCGCTGGCACCCGCTACCGGTGCGGTTGAGTCAGCGGCCGAGCCCGCGCACCCGCTGGACGGGCCAGGACGCGTGCTGGCTTTGCTGTCGTTGGTGTCCAGTGTCCGTGGACGGAAGCCGTTGATATTAGTAGGCATGGATTATTCCTCAAGTTCTTTGTCGGGTTATCGGCCGGTCCCTGTCAAAACTTTAGACCGATCCGGGCGACGAAGCGCCGCAGCGTGCTCACATCGATACCCGCACTAGGCCATTGTCCTGCACCGTGCCTTGAATGATCTTCTTGGTCAACAGGTTACGTACGCGTACGGTCTCGCCGCTGGCCCCATCGTTGAGCGCTTCGCCGGTGGCGCGTACTTCCAAACCCTGACCGGTCGAGACGATGGTGACGTTTTGGCCGCGTTTCACCAGTGGCGGCAAATCCAGCAGGCCGGCGTTCAATGCCGCACCCGTGGCGACTGGATAACGCAGGCGTTTGCCGAGCGCCTGCGCAATATCGGTGAGGGCACTGCCGGGTACCGCCGCCAAATCCTGGCGACTCAGCGTGAGGTCGTTTTCCGTGAGCGGCACACCGCGCGCCAGCGGACGGGCGGCCACCAGAATGTTGGCAAAGATTTGCACGCGTGCCGAGACATAGATCGACCAGGGAGTACTCCCCGGGCAGCGCACGCCAACCGTGGTGGAGCCGACCGGCCGGCTGCCGGGAGGCAATTCGGCGATCAACGGTAGATTGCAGTGCACCAGACGCAAGCGCGGATCGGGGGCGCCGATTTCGACTTGTGGTTCGCCGCCATAGGCACGCGCCTGCTTCAGCATGAATTCGCGTGCGGTCTTTTCGATGGCGGGCAGCGATTGCGGCAACAGCTCCTCCGCACGCGCAGGAAGCGCGAACAGGATCAGCGCGGTCAGGACGACGAGTCCAAAGAACGACGCGGTCGAGTGTGTCGGGAACAAGCGGTCGACGAGTCCATGGATGGACTCGGTACGACGCCATGGATGGCGGAGGTAGACCGCGTCGGGAACGAGCGGTCGAGAACGCGTCGGGAACAAGCGGTCGAGGCGGTGCATGGCGGGTCAGATTCGACCGATCTCGCCGGCCAGTTGATCGATATGGACAAAGAGCTGATCGCTCAAGGTTTCCATCTCTTCCAGTTTCCGGAGAGCGGCCACAAGTGCACCCGTGGCGGCGAGCTCGGCAATCTCCCGGCCGAGTCGGTGCACGGCAGCATGTGGCACCTCCATGGCACGGAACGCGGCGGACGCCCCGTAGCGCGCCTGGCCGTTGCCGTAATACCACTTGCCGAGACGACACTGAGTGTGATCCTTGATTTCGCTGTCACTCAGATGCTGCTGGCTGTGAATGGCATCGATGAGACGTGCCTTCCACAGCAGATGATCGGATTTCACCACCTGCAGTAACAGCGCTTCGTGACTGAAGTCGGCCAGCAACTCGAACTGGCGACGGCCGCTGTCTGCGAGCTGATGGACATGGCGATTGATGGCCTCCACCTGGCCGCTTTCGTTTTTCAGTGCACTGGTAGCGGCCGTCAGGTTGCGCGCCATTTCCGCTGACACCACGCTCTGTTCTTCGGCGGCGGCAGCGATCTGGTGCACACGGTCGTTCACGTCGCGCACCACAGCCGTGTTTTCGGAAAACACGGTCGCCACGGTTTCGAGCGCCGTGGAACTGTCGGCGAGGCGCGCGAGGCTCGTGTTCACCGATTCGTTCACGTTACTGGATAGCGAGTTCATGGTATTGGTGACGGTTTCGATTTCGCTGGTCGCCTGGGCGGTTTTGTCGGCGAGCTTTTTGACCTCGTCGGCCACCACCGCGAAGCCGCGCCCGGCCTCGCCGGCACGCGCCGCTTCGATCGCGGCATTGAGCGCCAGCAGGTTGGTCTGATGGGCGATATCGCGCACGATTGCGGTGAGCTTGTTGATCTCCCGACTGAAGCCCACGAATTGCTCCATGCTGCGCGCCATGTCGCGCACTGCGCCCTCGAGTAAGTCCATGTCGCCCATGAGCGAGGAAATGCCCTCGTTACCGGACGCGGATTTGGTGTTGCTCTCATCGGCGCGCTTCGCTGCTTCCTGGGCGGCACGCGAGATCTCGGTGGCGGTCGCAGCCATTTCCTCCACGGCCGTGCCGACAGTTGTGACGCTGTCCATAATGGTCAGAACTTCCTTGGCAAAGGCGCCGTTCTTGGCGAGGATCGCGACCGCCTGGCGCAGGCCCTCAATGCCAGTCTGTGCCACCTCCACAAGCCGCGCCTGGTTGGCGACGAACAACTCTGTCACCGGCGTCAAGGAATTGGCGGTTTTCGGGTGTTGCCCGGAGAGTTCCATCAGTGCGCGCCGATCGGCCCGTAACGCCGCCTGCAGGACCGGAAGTACGCGGCTGGTCATGAGAAAAATGGCTGTGGTCATGATGGATCCGCTTGTTTGTGGACTATGTTTGTTGCAGGGCAGCAAAACATTCCCGCGCTTCATGCCCCCTACGATCATCCGTTGTTGCAATTCCTGTGCCGACGGAAACGTTACTCAAGCCCGGGGACGGAGTGGCCGATAAGCGCAGCATTATCCATCCATTTCTGATTTTGGTGACTGGAGAATAATTCATGGCAGGGCTACTCGAAAATGTCGACATGCGCACTCGCCTCGCGGGAAATAACCGCATGGAGCTGTTGCTGTTCCACATGAACGGACGGCAACGTTATGGCATCAACGTGTTCAAGGTGCGTGAGGTGCTCGAGTGTCCGCCGCTACGACGTGTACCGACGGCGCACCCGGCGGTCCGTGGGGTGGCAATGATCCGTGGCCGCACCCTGTCGGTCATCGATCTTGGCAAAATGCTGGGACTGCGTGCGACCACCGACTTGGCCGGGCAGTTCATAGTAATCACGGAATTCAATTGCTCGGTCCAGGGTTTTCTGGTGAGCGGCGTAGATCGGATCGTCAACATGAACTGGGAAGAGATTCTGGCGCCGCCAGCCAGCAGCGGCAAGGGGAGCTATCTCACCGCGGTCACGCGCCTGGATAATGAGATCATCGAGATCCTCGATGTCGAGAAGGTGTTGTCCGAGGTCGTACCCAAGAACATCAATGTGTCAGAGGCGCTGGCATCCACAAAGAAATCCACCGATCAGCACTTGCCGCTGCTGGTCGCAGACGACTCGAGCACAGCGCGCAAGATGATCGCGCGCACCCTCGACCAGGTTGGCATTCCGTACATCATGACCGTCAACGGGCGCGATGCTCTGACCAAGCTCCAGGAGCTGGCGGCCGATGGCCAACCAGTTACCGGCAAGATCGGGTTGGTGATCTCGGATATCGAGATGCCGGAGATGGATGGCTACACCTTGACGACCGAGATCAAGAAGGATTCGCGCCTCAAAGACCTGTATGTACTGCTGCACTCCTCCCTGAGTGGCGTGTTCAATGATTCCATGGTGAAGAAGGTCGGAGCCGATCAGTTTCTGGCGAAATTCAATTCCGATGATTTCGCGCGTCTTGTGCTCGAGGTGATCGACAGGACGCGCAGCCAAAGAACCGCATGAAATGGACAACGTGACCCGGCCGTTGCGTGGCATGGTCCTTGCCTCTGGTGTTCGCGCAACCCGGCAGCGTCAAAGCCATGGCGCGGCATCCGCATCAGTGCAGATGAATTTATTTATTCGTTACCACCGGCGGACAAGCCGGCATTTCCGCCAAGCGCAAATGGCGGAAACTGCTGTTCGGTTTGTAGTGATATCCGAACCTGCCAGTTCCTTTATCCGGTAATGGACTGAAGACCAGTTTAACAAAAGCGCAAGATGAGGAAGTGTATTCATGAGAATCAACATGCCAGTAACTCAGTTCGAGCAGCCTGTGGCAGACAATTCAATCATTCTTTCCACCACCGATCCGGGTGGAGTGATTACCTATGCCAACGCGGATTTTATCTCGATCAGCGGTTACGCTCGCGAGGAGATTCTTGGCAGTCCGCACAATATGCTGCGGCATCCGGACATGCCGCCGGCGGCATTTAAGGACCTGTGGGCGGCAATCAAGAGTGGCAAATCATGGATTGGCATGGTGAAAAATCGCTGCAAGAACGGCAGCCACTACTGGGTAGACGCCTTTGTCACGCCGATCTTTCAACACGGTAAACTCGTCGAATTCCAGTCGGTGCGGGTGAAGGCCGAGCGCGAAAATATTGAGCGTGCCACACGAATTTACCAGCGGCTTCAATCTGGCGGACCACTCCTGACTTGGCGCGACCGGCTTGTTGCTGTCAGTTTGATTACCAAGCTGTTCATAGCCCAGACCGCACTTTTCGGTCTATTTGGTCTTCTGCTCTGGCTGTTCGGGGGCATTTCTCCGGGTGTCGTGCTCGCCAGTCTGGTTCCGCTCGCCGGTATCGGTTATGCCATCCTGCATTTCGGACTGCGGCCGCTTTCCCGGTTGGCAGCGGATGCGCGGATCGTTCTGGATGACAAGACTGCGCAGCTGGTCTACGCCGGGTGTACTGATGAAATTGGCCAGATCCGTCTTGCGCTCAAGATGGCCCAGACCAGAACGACTGCCGTGGTCGGACGCCTGAAGGATGCCATCAGCCACGTCACCATGCTGTCAGGACAGACCACGACCGCCGTGGAGAACAGCAATCGCGCCATGAACGAGTTGCAGTCCGAAACCACGCAAGTGGCGACCGCCATGAATGAAATGAGTGCCACCGTGCAGGAGGTGGCGCGCAGTGCGTCCGAGGCCGCCAAGGCTGCCGGCGAAGCAGACAATGAGGCCATCAAGGGGCAGCGCGTCGTGCGCAATGTCGTCGAAGAAATCAACAGTCTGGCAAGCGAAGTGGAGCGCGCTGCCCAGGCGATCCAGCGTCTCGAGTCGGAGGGCAAGAATATCGGCAAGGTGCTGGACGTGATCCAGGGGATTGCCGAGCAGACCAACCTGTTGGCGCTGAATGCGGCCATCGAGGCAGCGCGGGCCGGTGAGGCCGGGCGCGGTTTTGCAGTGGTTGCCGACGAGGTGCGTACGCTCGCAAGCCGCACGCGCGAATCCACCCAGGAAATTCAGCAAATCATCCAAGATCTGCAGAAAGGGGCGGGCCACGCTGCCCAGGTCATGCTGCAAGGGCAGGAACGGGCCCGTAGCAGCGTGCAGGGCGCGGCTCAGGCCGATAGTGCGCTTGCCTCGATCACCGGCGCCATTGCACGGATCAATGACATGAATAACCAAATCGCCAGCGCGGCGGAAGAGCAAAGCGCCGTGGCAGAGGAAATCAATCGCAACATTGTCGCCATCCACCAGCAGGGTAGCGAGACCGCGGCCGGTACACAGAAGGTATCGGCCAGCGCTGCCGAGCTGACGCACCTGGTGGAAAAACTCGAGACCCTGGTTGTGCAGTTCGGTCGCTGACAGATCGGACCATGCGCGTGCGCCACATTTCCTCGCGTCCGTCCCGGTTGTGGCCGGAGTCGTTGCCGAGGCCAAAATGATCCAGGAGGACTATGACCGGTTTCGGGCGTTCCTGGAGGAGGCCTGCGGCATTACGCTCGGTGACAACAAGCAGTATCTGATCTCCAGCCGCCTGAATCCGTTGCTTGCCGAGTATCAGATCCCCTCGCTCGGCGCGCTCATCGAGCGCTTGGAAAAAGATCGGCGCTCGGGCCTCTACGAACGCATCGTGGACGCCATGACCACCAACGAGACGCTGTGGTTTCGTGATGCTTTCCCGTTCGAACTTCTCAAGCAGGTCATCCTTCCGGAACAGGCCAAGGCACGCGTCCCGGGCATGCGCATCTGGTCGGCGGCCTGTTCCTCCGGGCAGGAGCCGTATTCGATCAGCATGATCGTTGAGGAATTCCAGCGCGCCAATCCGGGCGCGCTCGCCAACAATGTGCAGATCATCGCCACCGACCTGTCATCTTCGATGCTCGAACAGGCACGCACCGGCAGCTACGACGCCGCGGCTATGGCGCGCGGGTTGAGTGAGGAGCGCAAGCGGCTGTTCTTCAGCGAGCGCCACGGACGCTGGGAGTTGCGCGAGGATCTGCGCCGGCGCGTGACGTTCAGCGAGCACAATCTGCAGCTCGGCTTCGAGCCACTCGGCAAGTTCCAGGTGATCTTTTGCCGCAATGTGCTGATCTATTTTTCCGCTGATCTCAAACGCAGCATCCTCACGCGTTTCGCCGCTGTCTTGCATCCGGGCGGCTACCTGTTCCTGGGCTCGGCCGAGGCGATCACCGGCTACTCCGACGACTTCGAGATGTTGCGCCTGCCGCAGGGCATTGTGTATCGCCTGAAGCGTGCCGCGACGGTCGCGCGCCCGGCCACCGGCTGAAGCGGCGAACGGCGCGGCCGCGCCGGCAAGCTTTGCCGCCTTGACCAGCGTTGCTTGCCGCTGTGCTTTCCCCGCAGCTTCCGAAACCTCAGAAAGCCCGCAGATTTCCGCGATTTTCAGCAACTGGCACGCGCATTGCTTTGTAGACCACCAAAGAGTTCTGATTTGGAGGTCAACATGCCGTTCAACATCGACACCGCTCTCGGGATCCATCCGCAGGCCCTCGCCGTGCGTGCCCGGCGTGCGGAGATTCTGGCGGCGAACATCGCCAATGCTGACACCCCGAACTACAAGGCGCGCGACATCGATTTCCGTGCGCTGCTCAACGGCGCCTCGACTCAGCCGGTAGGCACACGCCTGGTGGCGACGAACGCCGCGCATCTGCCCGACGCCACGCCGGCCGCGCCCGTGGAGGGCGGTCTGAAATACCGCGTCCCGCAGCAGCCGTCGATCGACGGCAACACCGTGGATCCGCAAACCGAGTATGCGCAGTTCGCCCAGAACGCACTGCAATACCAGTCGAGCCTGACCTTTCTGAACAATCGCATCAAAAACCTCATGACCGCCATTCGTGGAGACTGATCATGGCCCTGTTCAACGTCTTTGATATCGCCGGCAGCGGCATGAGCGCACAGTCGCTGCGTCTCAACGTGACGGCCAGCAATCTGGCCAACGCCGACAGCGTGAGCTCCAGCAGCGGCCAGACCTACCGTGCCCGCCAGCCGGTGTTCGCCGCCATGCTCGATGCGCGCACGCGCGATGGTTCGGCGGTCGGTGTGCGGGTACGCGGCATCGTCGAGAGTCAGGCGCCGTTGCGTAGCCAGCATGCGCCCGACAACCCGCTCGCCGACCAGGATGGCTATATCCACATGCCGAACGTCAACGTGGTGGAGGAAATGGCCAACATGATCTCGGCATCGCGCTCCTACCAGAGCATTGTCGAGGTCATGAACACCAGCAAGCAGTTATTGCAGCGCACCCTGACACTTGGCCAGTAAAGCATTGAGGACCGAACCATGAGCACGATTGATCCAACCCAGAACAACCTGAACGTCGCCAACGCAACGCAAAGCGCAAGCTCCGCTGCCAGCGCCTCATCCCCCCAGCTCGGCCAGCAGCAGTTCCTGTCGTTGATGGTGGCACAGCTCAAGAATCAGGACCCGATGCAACCGATGCAGAACGGTGAGTTCCTCGGGCAGATGGCGCAGTTCGGCACGGTCAGCGGCATTCAGGATCTGCAAAAATCCTTTGGCTCGCTGGCGACCGCGCTGCAGTCCAATCAGGCGCTCATGGCCTCGAGTCTGGTCGGCCGCACCGTACTGGCTCCGGGCAATGCCGGCGCGCTGGCGGCCGGCGGTGCACTCGCCGGTGCGGTTGATCTTCCCGCCTCCACGGCCGATGTCGTGGTCAACATCACCGACAGCAGCGGTCAGCTGGTTCAGCGCCTCGACCTGGGCGCACAGAGTGCCGGCACGGCGCGCTTCGCCTGGAACGGCATCACGGCTGCCGGCACGCCCGCCATGCCTGGTGTCTACAAGGTGAGCGCGCAGGCATTGAACGGCACTCAGCAATATGCCCCCAACACGCTCATGGAAGCGCGCGTCGACAGTGTCAGCCTGGGCGGCGCCAACGGCCTCACCCTTAATCTCGCCGGTCTCGGGGCAGTCAATCTGTCCGACGTCAAGCAGATCGGCTGATCCGGCAACGAACTTCAACATCCACGAACAGCAAGGAGAAACACCATGTCATTCAACACGGCCATCAGCGGTTTGAACGCCGCCTCCACCGATCTCAATGTCATCGGCAACAACATCGCCAATGCCAGCACCAACGGCTTCAAGTCGTCGCGCGCGGAGTTTGCCGACGTGTATCCGGTTTCGAATTTCGGTGTCGGCAGTAATACCGTCGGCGCCGGCGTGAAAGTGGCCGCGGTCTCGCAGCAGTTCACGCAGGGCAATGTCAACTTCACCAACAATGCGCTTGATCTGGCGATCAATGGCGACGGTTTCTTCCGCCTCAGCGACAACGGCGCGGTTAACTATTCCCGTGCCGGCGCGTTTGGCCTGGACAACGGTGGCTATATCTCGACCAAGCAGGGCGAGCACCTCACCGGCTACCTGGCCAACAACGGCGCGGTGACCGGCGCGCTCGGCGATTTGCAGGTGTCGCTCGCCGATCTGGCGCCGAGCGCGACCACGGCCGGCACGGTCGGCCTCAACCTGGACGCGACCAGCAGCATCCCGACCGTGGGCGTGTTCAACCCGACGGTGCCGGCCAGTTACAACAACGCGACCTCGTTCACCATGTACGATTCGCTCGGCTCCGCGCATCTCGCCAGTCTCTATTTCGCCAAGACCGGCGCCAACGCCTGGGACACGCATCTGTACGTGGATGGCAACGCGGCGACCACCGGCAGTGCCGGGACGATCACGTTCAATGCGAACGGTTCGGTGGCCACGGTCAATGGCTCGGCGGCGGCGCCGTTCACCGCCGCCTCCACCTACACCACCACGAACGGCTCCAACCCGCTGGCGTTCACCCTGGATTACGGCCAGTCCACCCAGTTCGGCAGCGCCTTCGGTGTGAACTCCATCACCCAGGACGGATACACCACGGGCCGCCTGGCTGGTGTGGACATCGATGGCACCGGCGTGCTGCGCGCGCGCTACACCAATGGCCAGTCGCAGATTCAGGGCCAGGTGGTGTTGTCCAACTTCACCGCCCCGCAGGGTCTGCAGCCGCATGGCGATACCAGCTGGGCGGAGACCTCCGTCTCCGGGGCGCCGCTCACCGGCGCGCCGGGTACCGCGAGCCTGGGATTGGTGCAGTCCGGGGCGCTCGAGGATTCGAACGTCAATCTCACCGAGCAGCTGGTGTCGATGATCACGGCACAGCGCAACTTCCAGGCGAACGCGCAGGTGATTACGACCGAGAACAACATTACCCAAAGCATCATCAACATGCGCTGAACCTGAACGGGTGATCTGATATGGACCGCATGCTCTACGTGGCGATGACCGGTGCGAAGCAAACCCTGCTCGCCCAGACCGCAAACTCGCACAACCTGGCGAACGCCAGCACCACCGGGTTCCGCGCCGACCTCGAGGCGTTCCGCGCCATGCCGGTGTATGGCCCGGGGCAGCCGTCGCGGGTGTATGCCATGGCCGAACGCCCGGGTACCGACCTGATGTCGGGCACAGTCTCCGCCACTGGTCGGGAGCTCGATGTCGCGGTGAGCGGCGATGGCTGGATCGCGGTACAGGCCGCGGACGGCAGCGAGGCCTACACCCGCGCCGGTGATCTACGTGTTTCCAGCAATGGCCAACTGGTGAACGGTGCCGGACATGAGGTGCTTGGCAACAGCGGTCCGATTGCAATTCCGCCCTCGATGAAGATCGAGATCGGCGCGGATGGAACGATTACCTCGCGCGGCCTCGGTCAGGCGCCCAGCACCTTGTCGGCGGTGGATCGCATCCGTTTGGTCAAACTGCCGAGCGCCGAGCTCATCAAGGGAGCGGACGGCCTGATGCGCCTGCGCAATGGCCAACCGGCCGAGCCGGATGCGAACGTGCGTTTGACCGCCGGCAGTCTCGAATCAAGTAACGTGAATGCGGTCGAGGCTATGGTGAACATGATTACCCTGTCGCGCCAGTTCGAGATGCAGGTGAAGGCAATGAAAACCACTGAAGACATCGACCAGTCGGCCGCGCAAATCCTGCGCCTGAACTGATCCAGACAACTGCAAGAGGACGAAACCAATGAATCAAGCACTGTGGGTGGCAAAGACCGGCCTTGAGGCCCAGCAGACGCGCATGGGCGTCATCTCCAACAACCTGGCGAACGTCAACACCACCGGGTTCAAGCGTGACCGCGCCATCTTCGAAGACCTGGTGTATCAGAACGTGCGCCAGCCGGGCGCGCAATCCACGCAGAACTCACAGCTGCCATCCGGGCTCATGCTTGGTACCGGCGTGCAGACGGTGGCGACCGAGAAATTGTTTACCCAGGGCAATATCGTCCAGACCGGCAATTCATTCGATCTGGCCGTGACCGGCCGTGGCCTTTTCCAGGTCACCATGCCGGACGGCACCACGGCCTACACGCGCGATGGTTCGTTTCAGATTGATAGCCAGGGCCAGATGGTCACGGCGAACGGTTACATCGTGCAGCCCGGTATCACCGTGCCGCAGGGGGCACAGAGTCTGACCGTCGGATCCGATGGCACGGTGTCGGCGCAAATCGCCGGCAATGCCGCGCCTACACAAATTGGCACGTTGCAACTCGCCGACTTCATCAACACCACCGGTCTGCAACCGATCGGCAATAACCTCTTCCTCGAGACGGCATCGAGCGGCAGCCCACAGGCGGGCACCCCGGGACTGAACGGCCTCGGTACCCTGCAGCAGGGCTCGGTGGAAAGCTCGAATGTCAATGTGGTGGAAGAGCTGGTGAACATGATCGAGACCCAGCGCGCCTACGAGATGAACTCCAAAGCGATTTCGACGACGGCATCGATGTTGCAGTATCTGAACAACAACGTGTAACGCGCCGGATTTTTGGCGCGCACTGGAGTATGCCCGATGACGAGTACCAGGTATGCAAGATTGGCGAGTGGCGGCCTGTGTGGCTTGGCGCTGCTGCTCGGCGCCTGCAACAGCATGCCGGCGCGCGATCCGGCCTACGCCGGTGTTCGCCCGGTGACGCCGGTGTCGGAGACCGAGGTGACCGGTGGCATTTATCACGCGTCCTCCAGCATCGTGCTGTACGAAGACCAGCGCGCGCGTCGGGTCGGCGACATTCTCATCATCAAGCTGGTGGAGAGCACCAACGCCGTTAAGAGCGCCAGTACCGCGACCAAAAAAGAGAACGCGGTGGATATTGCCAATCCCAATCTATTCGGCACCACCGTGCAGTGGAATGCACCGCCCCGCGCGCCATTCGCGAACACGACCAACCTGAATCTGAGTGCCAATCTCAATTCCAGTTCGGATTTCAAGGGCGATGCCGGCAGCAGTCAGAAGAACAGTCTGTCCGGCAGCGTCAGCGTGAACGTGGTCGAGGTGCTGCCGAACGGCAACCTGGTGGTGCGCGGTGAAAAAATCATCGGCATCAACCAGGGTTCCGAGTTCGTGCGTTTGGCCGGAGTCGTGCGTACCCAGGACATCCAGCCGGACAACTCGGTGCTGTCCACGCAGGTCGCGGATGCGCAGATCAGTTACGGCGGCAAAGGCGCCTTGGCCGATTCCAACAGCAACGGCTGGCTCGGACGCTTCTTCCTGAGTCCGTGGTGGCCCTTCTAAGTGAAGACTTTTTCGAAATCCCCTCTCCCGCAAAGCGGGAGAGGGCTGGGAGAGGGTTCCTCCCGTACGTTGTCCTAATCCCCTCTCCCCCGAAAGGGGGAGAGGATGGGGAGAGGGGCCATAACGAAGCCACCAAGCTGTTAAGGGGAGCCGTGTAATACCCCCTCTCCTTAACCCTCTCCCCCGTGAAGCGGGGGAGAGGGAAAAAGACCGAAAGAGAGAGTCGTACCAGCGAAGTAATTATGTGTTGAGCGAGGCGCCACCATGCTACACAAACTGATCATCGCATTCGCCGTGAGCCTGCTGCTGTTCAGCGGTGCCGCCCACGCCGAGCGCATCAAGGACATCGCCACCGTTGCCGGTGTACGCAGCAACCAACTGGTGGGTTACGGCCTGGTGGTCGGACTGGATGGCACTGGCGACCAGACCACGCAGACACCGTTTACCCTGCAAAGCATGAAGAACATGCTGCAGCAGTTCGGACTGACCTTGCCGACGATAGGCACCACACCGCAGCTCAAGAATGTCGCGGCCGTGACGCTGCATGCCTCGCTGCCGCCGTTCGCCAAACCCGGCCAGACCATCGACGTGACCGTGTCCACCATCGGCAATGCCAAGAGTCTGCGTGGCGGCAGCCTGTTGATGGCGCCGCTCAAGGGTGCCGACGGACAAGTCTATGCCGTGGCGCAAGGCAATCTGGTGGTGAGCGGTTTCGGCGCCGAGGCCAAGGATGGATCGAAGGTGAGCGTGAACATCCCGAGCTCCGGACGCATCCCGAACGGCGCCATCGTGGAACGTGCCGTGCCCAATCCGTTCGCGCTCGGCGACAGCCTGGTGTTCAACCTGAACACCCCGGATTTCACCACCGCGGAGCGCATGACGGCCGCCATCAACAGCACGCTCGGCGGCAACATGGCGCAATCGATCGACGCGACCTCGATCCGCGTGAGTGCGCCGCTCGACAGCACGCAGCGTGTGGCGTTCGTGTCGGTGCTGGAGAACCTGACGCTCGACCCGGGCGAAGCGGCGGCGCGCGTCATCATCAACGCGCGCACCGGCACCGTGGTGATCGGCCGCAACGTGCGCGTGCTGCCGGCGGCGGTGTCGCACGGCAGTCTCACTGTGACCATCACCGAGCGCTCGGTCGTGAGTCAGCCGACAGCGTTCTCCCCCGGTACCACCGTGGTGACGCCGAAGTCCGACATCGAGGTCAAGGAAGAGGCACGCAGCATGTTTGTATTCAACCCCGGTGTGTCCCTGGATGACATCGTGCGCGCCGTGAACAACGTCGGTGCCGCGCCCGGCGACCTGGTCGCCATTCTCGAGGCGCTGCGCAGCGCCGGCGCATTGCGCGCCGAACTGATTGTGATCTAAAGGGCGGTGACGCGATGATCAAGCCGATCAACCCGGATGTCAGCATGGCCGCCGATGTGCAGGGTCTGGCCGGTCTCAAGCGCGCGGCGCACGACGGCCAACCGTCAGCGGAAACGCTCAAGCAAGTGGCCAGCCAGTTTGAGTCGCTGTTCATGCAGATGATGCTGAAGAGCATGCGCGAGGCCAGTTTTGGGGATGATCTGTTCGGCAGTGAGCAGAGCAATTTCTACCGTGACATGTATGACCAACAGCTTTCGATGACGCTCGCCAAGAAGCAGGGCATGGGACTGGCCGACGTGCTGGTGCGCCAGCTTGGCGGCGACCGCCTCATGACGGCCGTGACCGGTGAGAACGCCAAAGACAGCGGGGCGCTGACACTGGAACGCTTGCACGCTCTGGCGCCCACCAAGAATTCGACCAACAACGCCACCAATAACCCTGGCACAGCCAACCCGGCCAGCTTTGTGCGTGCGCTCTGGCCGCAGGCCGAACGTGCCGCCAACGACCTTGGTGTGGCACCAGAGGCGATCGTGACCGTGGCCGCGCTCGAGACTGGTTGGGGCAGTGCGGTGATGCAGCGGCCCGATGGGCGCAGCGCGAACAATCTGTTCGGCATTAAAGCCGATGATCAGTGGCAGGGTGAGCGGGTGACCGCCAGCACCCACGAATTCGAAAATGGCAATGCGGTCACGCGGCGTGAGACGTTTCGCGCCTACGATTCCGTTGCCGATAGCGTGAATGATTTTGCGCGCTTTCTAAAGGACAACCCGCGCTACCGCGAGGCATTGGCCAGCGGCGCGGACGCCCAGGCCTTTGTCGCATCGCTCGGCCGCAATGGCTATGCCACCGACCCGACCTATGCGCACAAGCTGGCGTCGATTCTGGCCGGTGACACGTTGCGCACGGCGCTCAGTGACGTATCGGGACGTACAAGTGTCGCGGGTGCGACCGGGCTAAAGATTCCGGCCGAGCGGCCGATACCGACATGAGGAGCAAATTCATGACAACGGCCTATGCAGTAACGACGCCCTGCTCGCTCGGCGCCTGGTGGGGAGGCTGACATGTCCGGCGGCGACCTGCTTGGCACCTCCATTTCCGGTCTGCTCGCGTTTCAGCGCGCGCTGAGCGTGACCGGGCACAACGTTTCGAATGCCAACACCGACGGCTACAGCCGTCAGCGTGTCGATCTGGTCACGCGCCCGCCTAGCCCGGCGGGCGACGGCTTTATCGGCAATGGCGTGGCGGTCAGTACCGTGCAGCGGGTGCTGGATGGATTTATTAACGGCCAGCTCAATTCGGCAACGGCCTCGAACGGCCAGGTACAGCAGTTCTATCAGCTTGCCAGCCAGGTGGACAATCTGCTGTCCGACCCGCAGGCCGGTCTCACTCCAACGTTGCAGAATTTCTTTAATGTCGTGCAGGGCGTGGCCAACGATCCGACGTCGATCCCGGCGCGCCAGGTGCTGCTGTCCGGGGCGCAGTCGCTGACCGATCGTTTTCATTACCTCAATCAGCGCCTGGATAACCTGCGCAGTGGGCTCAATAGCCAGATCACCAATTCGGTGAGCGAGATCAACAATCTGGCCGCCGGCATTGCCGCCGTGAACCGCGATATCGTTCTGGCCCAAGGCGCCGCCGGCGGTCAGCCGGCCAACGATCTGCTCGATAAACGCGATGTGCTCGTCAAGCAACTGTCCGCGCAGATCGGCGTCACCACGGTTCCGCAAGATGACGGATCGCTGAACGTGTTCATCGGCACGGGGCAGACACTGGTGGCAGGAATTTCCGCTGTCCCGCTGAGCGTCGTCAACAATCCGTACGATCCCACCCGCAAGGAAGTGGCGCAGACCAGTGGCGCCACCAGCGTCGTGGTGTCCGATCTGTTGAGTGGCGGCGCCTTGGGTGGCACGCTCCAATTCCGCAACCAGGTGCTGGACGCGGCGCAGAATGCGCTGGGCCGCACCGCCATCGGTCTGGCCGCGGCGCTCAACGCCCAGCATCGTCTCGGTCAGGATCTGAACGGCAATCTGGGTGGGGATTTCTTCAATACCCTCGATACGAACAGCCCGCGCGTGTTGCCGGTGAACGGTGCTACCGGCACGGTCTCGGTCGCCGTGACCGGCCTGGCCGCCCTGACCGCGAGCGATTACCAGCTCAATTTCAGCGCCGGCAATTACACGCTGACGCGACTGAGTGACAACACCGTGGTATCCTCGGGCCTGGCGACAGCGTTCCCGCCGGCCGCGGTGGACGGCCTGACCTTTACGGTGGGTGTCGCGCCCGTGAATGGCGACAGCTTCCTGATCCAGCCGACCCGCACCGCTGCCAATGACGTTGCGCTCGCCTTCAATGATGTCAGCCGCATCGCCGCGGCCGGACCACTGCGTGCGAGCGAGGCCACCAATGCCAACGGTGTGCCCACCAACTTCGGTAGCGGCAAAATCGGACCGGCCAGCGCGACCACTAGCGCGAACCTTCCGCTGGGCGGCAACATCACGCTCACCTATGTGGCGGCAACCAACTTGTTCACGGTCACCGGCGGTCCGGGCGGAACGATTGCCTACAATCCGTCCACCCAGGGTGATGGCACCACGCTGACACTGCCGGCCCCGTACGGCAATATTTCATTCCCCATGTCGGGCACCCCGGCGAACGGCGATAGCTTCGTGCTCTCCAACAACAGCGGCGCAGTCAGCGACAATCGCAATGCATTGCTGCTGGCCGACGTGAGCAACCAGTCGTTGCTGATCAACGGCACGGCCACCATCGGATCGTCCTACGGCCAGATCGTGGTCGACGTCGGTTCGCAGACGCACAGCGCCGACGTCAATCGCAATGCGCAGCAGGCCTTGCTCAACCATGTCACCGATCAGCGCGATTCCATTTCCGGCGTCAACCTGGACGAGGAGGCGGCGAACCTGCAGCGCTTCCAGCAGGCCTATCAGGCAGCCGCGCAGATGATCACGGCCGCGAATACGACGTTTCAGTCACTGCTCAGCGCGGTGCGAGGCTGATATGTTGGCCGGACGAACGCAGTAGGGAGTCGAATATGATGACCGGACGAACGCAGCGAGCACAGCGAGCGAAGTAGGGAGCCGATTATGCGCATATCCACTGCCCAGATTTATCAAGGTAGTCTGAACGCGATGCTCGACAACCAGTCGAGCCTCAGTCACACCCAGTTGCAGATGTCCACCGGCCGCCGAATCCTCACGCCGGCGGACGACCCGGTGGGAAGCGCCGCGGTGCTCGACCTCAATCAGGCGATCGACAACACCCACCAGTATCAGGCCAATGCCGACGTGGCGACTGGTCGCTTGCAACTCGGCGAGAGCACTTTGGGCGATGTCGGTAACTTGTTGCAGCGTGTGCGGGAATTGAGCGTACAGGCCAACAACGACACCCAGACGCCGGAGACGCGGCGCTCCATTTCGACCGAGCTGCGGCAGCTACGCAGTCAGCTGATCGGCCTGGCCAACACGCGCGATGCTACCGGTGAGCATCTGTTCGCCGGGTTCAAGGGCAACAGTCAGCCGTTCGTGACGAACGCCGCCGGGCAAGTGACCTATGTGGGCGATCCCGGCAGTCGCTACTTGCAGGTGGGTCCGGGCCAGCAGGTGGTTGACGGCGAGCCGGGCAGCGCCGTGTTCATGGGTATTCGCAACGGCAATGGTACCTTCACCACGTTGGACAATCCGGCCAATACCGGTAGCGGCATTATCGTGCCCGGCACGGTGGTGAATCCGGGCGCTTATGTGGCGGACAGCTTTCAAATTCAGTTCACGTCGGCGACGACCTATGACGTGATCGACACCAGCACGGCCACGACGGTGTTGGCGGCGCAAACCTATACGGACGGCGCGGCCATCAACTTCAATGGCATTCAGGTCATCCTCAACGGCCAGCCGGGTGCCACCGACAGCTTTACGGTAAGCCCGAGCGCGAACCAGGATGTCTTTAGCACGATGCAGAACATCATCACTGCGCTGGAGACGTATCCGAATACACAGGCAGGCATCGCCGGCCTGCATAACGCCATGAATCGCGGCATGGTCGATATCGATCAGGCCATGGGCAGCATGCTGGACGCACGCGCCCGTGCCGGCGCACGCCTCAACACGCTCGATGGCCAGAAGAGTGCGAACGACAACTTTCTGCTGTTGGCAAAACAGTCGCTATCGAATGTGCAGGATCTGGACTACGCCGAGGCCGCCAGCCGGCTCAACCAGCAACTGCTGGCGCTGCAGGCGACGCAGCAGACGTTTGTGAAAGTGCAGGGCCTGTCGCTGTTCAATTACCTGCGCTGAGCGAAGCCGCAGACGTCATCGGCTAACACACCCGTGTGAGATGCCCCAAGGAGGAAATATGATCAAGCTGTTTATCGGTTTCGATCCGCGCGAGACCGTGGCGTACCACGTGCTGTCGCAAAGCATTCTGGCGCGCGCCTCGCAACCGGTGGCGATCACGCCGATCTGCCTCGCACACCTGCGTGAGGTTTTCACTCGCGAGCGCGATCCGCTGCAATCCACGGATTTTTCCTTCACCCGCTTCCTGACGCCGTACCTGTGCGACTACCAGGGCTGGGCCATTTTCATGGATTGCGACATGCTGGTGCGCGACGACATCGCCCGGCTGTGGGCGCTGCGCGATGACCGCTACGCGGTGCAGGTCGTCAAGCACAACCACGTGCCCAAGGAAGACACCAAGTTCCTGGGCGCGGTGCAGACCAAGTACCAGAAGAAAAACTGGTCAAGTGTCATGCTGCTCAACAACGCCCGCTGCCAGGCACTCACCCCGGACTATGTGAACCACGCCAGCGGTCTCGACTTGCACCAGTTCAAATGGCTGGGCGACGACAGTTTGATCGGCGAGATTCCGCACGGCTGGAACCACCTGGTCGGCCACGATGCGCCGTCCCCGGATGTGTCCCTGGTGCACTACACCACCGGCGGGCCGTATTTTCGCCCATGGCAAGACTGTGAGCACGCCGGCGACTGGTTCGCCGAGCGCGACCAGATGTTGCACGCCGGGCAGAAATTGACGCAGGTCGAGGCCAAACGGCGCGCGGCCCGGCTGACGGTCGTGACAGACAAGAGGCCAGCTCACAGAAAGCAGTTCATGGAGTCAACATGACATTCACCCGGAACAGTCCCAGCCCGCGCTATGCCGCACTGATCGGCGCGTATCGCACGCTCCACACCCACGGTGAGCAGTTTCTCGGCATTCCACCAGAGATGACTTTTCCGGGGCAGAGTCTGATCCCGCAGGTGAGTCGCATCAAGGAACACGTACTGCGTACCGCCGCGCGCACCCTGCTCGATTACGGTTCCGGCAAGGGCCAGCAGTATCAGCCGATGACGGTGCGGCTGGACAGCGGCGATGCATGGCCAAGCATCCAGGCCTATTGGGGCGTGGATTCCGTGACCTGTTACGACCCGAGCTACGCGCCGTTCAGCCAATTGCCGCAAGGTCAATTCGATGGCGTGATCTGCACCGACGTGCTCGAGCACTGCCCGGAAGAGGACATGCCGTGGATCCTGGATGAAATTTTTCGCTACAGCCGGCAATTCGTATTCGCGAACGTGGCCTGTTACCCGGCCAAGAAGCGCCTGCCGAGCGGCGAAAATGCGCACTGCACCATCCGGCCGCGCGCGTGGTGGGAGGCCCTGCTTGTCGAGGTGTCGGATCGTTACCCGCAGGTGGAGTGGGAAGTGTGGGTACAGTCGGTCCAGGGCGAAGGCGCCGCCGCGCACCTGATTGAGGAGCGACTCGCCCGTTGTGTGTCAGTCGCCGCCTGAACAAACCCGGTGTTGCCGAAGCGATCGGTTTCCGGTTCGCACTGTCGCCAGGATGACGATACATCTCCGCCGAAGTGTTGGAGCTAAAAATTCTTGCGGGGTTAGCGATGCAACAGGCCCAAATGAACATAAAAAAAGTTGGCCGTAACGATCCCTGCCAATGTGGAAGCGGCAAGAAATACAAGCACTGTTGCCAGGCGCAGACGGATGTCCGGGTGACCAGGCCGCCTGCCGTGGACGTGTCGGTGCCCGGACTCCTGCGGGCCGCGATGGAACACCACCAGGCTGGACGTTTGCCGCAGGCGGAGGCCCTTTATCGGCAAATACTCCAGGCCGCGCCAAACAACCCGGACGCGCTGCATTTGCTGGGGTTAATTGCCCACCAAGCGGGAAAGATCGAGATCGCTGTTGATCTGATCAGCAGGGCGATCCGCATCAACCCATCCGGCCCCATGTATTACAACCTGGGAGTGGCGCTGCAGGCACGCGGCGAGATGGATGCGGCGGTTGAAAGTTACCGCAAGGCACTGGCGCTCATGCCGGATTATGCCGAGGCACACAGTAATCTGGGCACGGCTCTCCAGGCACAGGGAAAGTACGACGCGGCTGCAGAGCACTTACGCCAGGCACTGCTGCTCCGGCCGAAGGATGCCGGGGCGCACAGCAATTTGGGCGTTGTGCAACAGGCACAGGGCCACCTGGACGCGGCGCTGGAAAGTTTTCACCGGGCGCTTGCCATCAAGCCGGATTATGCCGAGGCGCACAACAACCTGGGAATGACGCAACAGGCACAGGGCCACCTGGACGCGGCGCTGGAAAGTTTTCACCGGGCGCTTGCCATCAAGCCGGATTATGCCGAGGCGCACAACAACCTGAGTCTCATGTTGCTGTTGCGTGGTGCCTTGCACGAAGGCTGGCGCGAGTACGAGTGGCGTGTGCAATACCGTTCCGGACATGCGTACCTCGTCGATCCGCGCGATCCCACCCAGGTGTTACTGCGACCATCTGCACAGTTGCCGGTCGAGCTGGATGGCAAACGTATTCTGCTTGTCCCTGAGCAGGGTATCGGCGACGAACTTTTCTTTTTGCGCTTCGCCCGGCTCGCCCGGCAGCGCGGAGCATGGCTGGCCTATCAACCCTCTGAGAAAATTGTAACGCTGGTGCAGCGTGCCCCCGGCCTCGATGCGATTCTGCATGGTGACGATAGCCCGGCGAACCTGGACCAGATACTGCTGGTGGGAGACCTGCCGCTGATACTGGGTGCGGATCGTTTGGATGATCTTCCGCCGGCCCTGCCCTTGACGGTCCTGCCCAAGCGACGCTCGACCATAAAAAACCGTCTTGCCGCCCTCGGCTATGGACCGGTGCTCGGGGTGACCTGGCGCGCGGGTACGGAAAGAAATGCCAGCCAGGGCAAGTCGCTATTGTTCAAGGAGACCGACGTTTCGCTCCTCGGGCGCACGCTGTCGGCATGGCCGGGCGAGGTGCTTATCTTGCAACGTCACCCGCGGGCCGAGGACATTGAGTGCTTTCAGGGTGCGCTGGGTAGATCCGCGCATGACTGGAGCGACTTGAACGAAAACCTCGAGGACATGCTGGCCTTGCTCTCGCAGCTCGACGAATATGTCGGCGTGAGCAATACCAACATGCACTTGATGGCCGGCCTCGGCAAAACTGCACGTGTGCTTGTCCCAAATCCACCCGAATGGCGGTGGATGCGGGAAGGCGATGAGTCGCCCTGGTTTCCCGGGTTTAAACTGTACCGCCAGCAGCAGGATGGAGAGTGGAGCGGGGCCCTTGCCCGGCTGACGGAAGATTTGCAGCAACGGGATCGCTGATCAGGATTTGTACTGGAACCAGCCGAGGGGCGCTGAACCATCCAATGCTGCGCTGGTTCATCGGCCAGGATCCCTTAGGGTCCGGAATAGGGGGACGTATTATTGCGCGCGGTCTGCGACGCCATCATTCCAAGCCGGTCAGCGTTACCGATGTTTTACAGAAAAATCATAGACTTATAATTATTCCCAAGGCTCCCTAAAGTTTCCCCCCCTGCCACCCGATACAGAATCCGGAAGCGGTGAGTATTCCGGCCCCCACCCGGGGCGCCCGAAGAATCCCCGCATACTTTCAACCGGCCCTGGAGGTTTCTCCAGGGAAATGTAAGGAGAAACCTTCATGGCAATGCAGATTAACACCAACATCGCTTCGCTGAATGCGCAGCGTAACCTCTCGACCACCCAGACTTCCTTGGCCACCTCGCTGACGCGTCTGTCCTCGGGCCTGCGCATCAACAGTGCCAAGGACGACGCCGCCGGTCTGGCGATTTCCGAGCGTTTTACCACCCAGATCAACGGCCTCAACCAGGCCACCCGCAACGCCAACGACGGCATCTCGCTGTCGCAGACGGCGGAATCGGCACTCGGTGAATTGACCAACAACTTGCAGCGTATCCGCGAGCTGGCTGTGCAATCGGCCAACGCCACGAACTCGGCCTCGGACCGCGCCGCGCTCGACCAGGAAGTGCAGCAGCGTGTCGCTGAAATCGACCGCATCGCCACCCAGACGTCCTTCAATGGCCGCAAGGTTCTTGACGGCACCTTCGGCAATGCCCAGTTCCAGGTCGGCGCCAACGTTGGCGAAACCATTAGCGTCAACCTGACGACCGGCATGCGCAGCACCCAGATCGGCCAGATCGCGACGGCCACCGGTGCAGTGGTAACGGCCAACGCCTTGACCGATGCCGGCATGACCATCGCGGTCGGCACCGGCACCGCCGTGGCAATCGGCGCCTCGGTGGCGGGTGCGGCCAACGGTCAGGGAACGGACAGCGCCTATTCCAAGGTCAATGCCATCAATGCCGCCGGCGTGGCCGGCCTGACGGCAACCGCAGCCAATACCCACACCGGCGCGTTCTCAACCATCACCGGCGCCACCTCGGGAACCGGTACCGGCTACGTCTCCGGTACGTACACGCTCGTCGTTAACGGCACCAATGTCTACACCGCCCAGGCTCTTGGCGATGGCGGAACGTTGACCGGTCAGCAGGTTGCCGCTCAGGTCAATCTGTTCTCAACCACAACCGGCGTTTCGGCCTCGTTTGCCAGCGGCAGTCTGACCTTCTCTTCCTCTGATGGCCGCAACACCAATATCGTCGAGACCATCGCGCTCGGCACTGCGGGTACTGCCGGCGCGGCGGGTTCAGGCACAGGCATTCTTGCCGGTCAGGAGGGCGTCATACGTGGCACCGTTACCTTGAGCGCGTCGGACAATATCGTGATGACCGGGCAGTATGCCGACATCGGTCACGCAGCCACGATCTCCAAGGATACGACCACCATCAGCGCGGTGAATGTTCTGACCGTGGCTGCGTCGAACACGACCATCAACCGTATCGATTCGGCACTGACCTCGGTGAGCTCGCTGCGCAGCACCTTCGGCGCAATTCAAAACCGCTTCGAGTCGACCATCTCCAACCTGACGGCGGTTTCGGAAAACCTGAGCGCTGCCCGCAGCCGTATCAAGGACGCGGACTTTGCCATGGAAACGGCGAACCTGACCCGCGCCCAGATCCTGCAGCAGGCGGGTACGGCGATGCTGGCCCAGGCCAACTCGCTGCCGCAGGGCGTGCTGGCACTGTTGAAGTAAGCAGGTGAGGTAGGGACGTTAAGGCAGTAAGCAACGAAAGCGCCCGGGGATTCCCCCGGGCGCATTTCGCCGTAAGACAGGGGGTATTATGCCCATTGATCATCTGGTTCAAATAGGTTCGAACGTCGTGCGGCGCGTGAATGCCGACAGTGCGGTTCAACCGGCAGCGCCACGGCAAGAATTGCCGGGCAGTGGCAAGTCTTCGCCCGCGCCGGCTCCACAGAGCATCGACGTGCAGCAGGCGGTCAGCCGCTTGAATGATTATGTGCAGTCCTTGCGTCGCGATATCCAGTTCAGTGTCGACAAAAGCAGTGGCGAAACCGTGATTCGGGTTGTCGACAGCAATAGCGGCGAGATGATTCGCCAGATTCCTTCCGAGGAAATGCTGGCGATTGCGCACAACCTGGAGCATGCCCAGGGTCTGTTTGTGAACACCAAGGCCTGAGATTGGTGGAGAGTACTGCACCAGCGTGTTGCCCCAACGACAGCCGGGGATGTTATCCACGGCAACCGGGCTGGTCCTGAAATTGCATTGTCTGAGGAATACATGGCCCGCTGACCATGTTTTTGAGATCGATCAGCCAGTTTGACAGGAGCGAGGCGTAATCATGGCGTCCATTTCATCACCAGGTATTGGTTCCGGGCTCGATGTGAATGGCATTGTCACCAAACTGATGGCACTGGAACAGCAGCCGATCACGGTGCTCGACCAGAAAGAGGCCAGCCTGCAAGGCAAGCTGTCCTCGTACGGCAGTGTCAGCGGTGCCTTGAGTGCTTTTCAAAGCACCATGGCCGGCATGAGCTACCTCTCGACGTTTCAGGCGTACAGCGCCACACCGGTTGATTCCACCATTCTCTCGGCCGCGGCCAGCAGTCTGGCGGCGCCCGGCAATTATTCCGTCACGGTTGGATCGCTGGCACAGGCCCAGTCCATCATGACCAGCGGCCAGGCAGCGACCAACAGCGCGATCGCGGCGGCCGCCAGCACCACCACGCTCAGCTTCCAGTTTGGCACCATCAGTGGCGGCACCGCGCCCGTGAACGGGGTTGGCACCTATAGCGGCGCGACCTTCACCCAGGATGCAAGCCAGGCGACCGGTACGGTCACCATCACGGACAGCAACAATTCACTGCAGGGCATTCGCGATGCCATCAATGCCGCGAACCTCGGCGTCAACGCCACCATCGTCAGCGACGGTGGTGCCACGCCTTATCATCTGGTGCTGACCTCCAAAACCACCGGCGCAACCTCCAGCATGAAAATCAGCGTCAGCGGCGATGCCGCGCTGGCGACGCTGCTGGCCTACGACCCGGCCGCTACCCAGAATCTGACTCAAACCCAGGCCGGGCAAAATGCCACCGGCACGGTGAATGGGCTGGCGATCAGCAGCGCGACCAATATCGTGAGCAACGCCATTCAAGGCGTCACGCTCAATTTCGGCAAGCTCGGGTCGACCAACCTGAACGTGGCGCGCAATACCGACAGCGCGCAGTCAAGCGTGCAGGCCTTCGTCAAGGCCTACAATGATCTGGGCAGTACCTTGGCCAAGATGATGGCCTATGATCCGAACACCAAAAAGGGTGGACCCATGCAGGGAGACGTGACGGTCCTGGGTATTCAGGATCGGTTGCGCAGCCTGCTCAACACCACGATCACCGGCCTTGGCGGCAGTCTTACCAGCCTGTCGCAAATTGGCGTCTCATTTCAGCTCGATGGCAGCCTGGCACTTGACACCAGCAAGCTGAAGACGGCGTTGACCAACAACTTTACCGATGTCGCCGGATTGTTTGCTGCGGTGGGCAGTACCACGGACAGTCTGGTGAGTTATGCCGGTTCCAGTCCCAACACCAAACCCGGGAACTATGCGCTGGCGGTGACCGCCCTGGCGACCCAGGGTCAGACCACAGGCTCCGCGGCTGTGGGTTCCACCACGATCACTGCCGGCACGAACGACGGCCTGAATGTGACCGTGGATGGAGTCAGCGCGGCGCTGACCATCGCCGCTGGCACATACAACAACGCGGGACTCGCCGCCCAGCTGCAATCGACACTCAATGGTGTTACGGCCTTCAAATCGGCCGGCATCAGCGCAACGGTCAGTCAGTCCGGCGGCGTGTTCACCATCACCTCGGCACGCTACGGGGCGGCATCGAATGTCAGCATTACCGGCGGCACGGGGGCCACGAATTTGTTCGGCGCCACACCGACGAGCACGGCCGGGGTCAACGCGGCGGGCACTTTCAGCGGCGTGGCGGCTGTCGGCGCAGGCCAGTATCTGACCGGGGCGGTGGGCACCCCGGCTGAAGGCCTCAGGCTGTTGATCAATGGCGGGGCGCTCGGCGCGCGCGGTAGCGTTAACTTCTCCCAAGGCTATGCCTACAAGCTGAATGATCTGGTTGGCAAGATGTTGGGCACAACCGGAGTAGTGAGCGCCCGCACAGATGGTATCAATCGAAGCATCAAGGACATTGACGATCGGCGCACGGTATTGACGGATCGGTTGGCAACCATCGAAGCCCGCTATCGCGCGCAGTTCACTGCCCTGGATAACCTGATCAGCAATTTTCAGAGCACCGGTAACTTTCTGACTCAGCAGCTGGGCAATCTGCCCGGGGTCAGTTCGCTGGTGACCGGAAGCAAAGGATAGTGGTCAAGGAAAGTTGATCGCGGCCGATAATATGCAAGGCCTGTTGCGTTCGTCTATTCCTATGTTTATTGCGAGCGAATCTGGCGCAAGCGGGTCCAGGGCGAGCACGGTAAACGTCAGCGGTGAACTATTGAGGGATTCTTCATGAATTATGCAAGTACATACAACGCGGCGCGCCAGTACGTTGCTGTAGGCAACGAAGCGGCGGTGGCGGAGGCCGATCCACATCGCCTGATTCAGATGCTTCTCGAAGGCACGCTCGTGCGCATCGCAGCCGCGAAGGATCACCTGCAACATGGCGATGTCGCGCTCAAAGGCGAATGCATTGGCCAGGCGATGTCGATCCTGGATGGTCTGCGTGCCTCGCTCAATGCCGAGGCCGGTGGCGAGATCGCCCGTAACCTCGACAACCTGTATGAGTACATGTCGCATCGTCTGTTGGAGGCCAACCTCAAGAACGATGCCGTGCGCCTGGATGAGGTAACACGGCTTCTGGGCGAAATCAAAGCTGCCTGGGCGTCCATCGTCCCGAGCCAGACTCCCTGATGGCCGTGGCCAGCATGACCAGCGTGGGTTTACCCGGCAGTCAGACAGGCCTGAGTGAGCTGTTGTCTCTCACCGTGGCCATGCTCGACAGCGCGCGCGCTCAGGACTGGGCAAGCGTGGCCAATCTCGAGGCGACCCGTGCCGTGCTGTTGCACGAGGTGTTCGAGCAGAATGGGCAGTACACACCGGAGCAACTGGCGGACCTGGCGCAGCAGTTGCTCGTTTCGGACCGTGAACTGATCAATCTCGGTACACAGGCGCGCGCTGCCATAGCCGATAAATTGACCGAGACGCGTCAGTTGCGTCGCGCCCACGACGCCTACTCGGAACACGACGCCGATTGACCCCGCTCGCTTCCGCGCGGCGCGCGATTAGAATGGCAGCCAGGGGGGGGTATACGTCATGAACCATCAAAAACATGATGCATTCGGCTCGACGCTGGTCATGGAGGAGCCGCTGCCACTGCGTTGGCGCGCAGCCGAAACCGCAGCCGCCACGCCACATTGGCAGTTGTCGAATGAAGAAACCCTGCGTGTCATCCTCTCCCTCGACGAGCACCATGTCGAGGCCAGTGACGAAAATCCCGAGTTCGCGCAGGAGGTCCAGCGCCTTGAAACGAAAATCAACCTGATCCTTGAACTCGTCAGCCAAGTGCTGGCGCGCCAACTTCAGCTTCCCGAGGCGCTGCCGGTACGGCTGTCGGCACATGAAATCGAGTGGCTGACGGCTACGGCACCGGTTCCTGGCAGTTCAGTGCTGCTCGAGATCTACGTGTGCACACGCTATCCGCGCCCGCTGTGGCTGCCCGCCACGGTGCAAGGCGTCGCCGACGGGCGGGTGCGGGCGGTGTTCGGCGACCTCGGTGAGACTGTCCAGGATTTGATCGAAAAGCTCATCTTTCGTCATCACCGCCGCCAGATCGCCGCCACCCGCCGTGGTGCTGGCTGATTCGGACAGCGCCACGGCGCGTAGACGCCGAGCTATCCTTCAAGACAGATTTTTCCGCTCTCCGTGGTTCGGTGCATCGCAGGCCTTCACGTTGCGCTGTTGTCGGTGAGGCCGCTGGTGTTTCGGCACGCCATGACTGTTTCCTGGCGCGAGCTCGACCTGACGTAGCACGCGTGCTGGACTTGCCGTTTTTTTGACGTACCAACGATTCTGTTTTCCAAGTCGTTGACTTTATTTAACATTCTACAGGCATATTTCTTGCCTATACTGAAACAGCAATGGAGTTGGGAGCGTCCGCCGCGGAACCCGTTGTTCGATGGAGAGGAACTGGGCGGACCAATACGGGGTGCAGTCACTCTTCGCCAGTGCGGCGAGCGCCCCCGTTTGTTTCAGCGATTTATTGACAGGGGAATACCATGGCTGGAGCCATCATCGTCATCGAACCCGACTTGAAGTGGCGCGAACACGTGTGCACGGTGCTTGAATTCCTGGAGTATGAGGCGGTCTCGGTCGAGTCATTGCCGGAACTGCGCGCTTTGGGGAATTGGCCTGCTCCACTCAGCGCCGTCCTGGTCGGACTGTGCGCTTCCGAGGAAGCCTGCATCGAGGTTCTGCAACACATCCGCGAGAAAGACGCCGGTGTGCCTATCCTGCTGCTGGCCGAGAAGGGACGGCAGGGGTCGGTAGTGCCGGAGATCGCCGGTGAGGTGAATGCCATGCTCGACCTGCCCCTCCGGCAGGCGCAGCTGGTCGGATTCCTGAACGATGTGCAAACTGCATCGCACCCCGGCACCTCGGCATCGCGCCGCGCACTTGAACTTTTTCGAAGCCTGGTGGGCGATAGCGCGGGTATTGCGCGTGTGCGTCGCATGATCGAGCAGGTGGCCGGCTCCGACGCCAATGTGCTGGTCCTGGGTGAATCCGGCACCGGCAAGGAAGTGGTGGCACGCAAGCTGCACTATTTCTCCGCACGCCGCGACAAACCGTTCGTGCCCATCAACTGTGGCGCGATCCCGTCGGAACTTCTGGAAAGCGAACTGTTCGGTCACGAGAAGGGCGCCTTCACCGGCGCGATCAGTACCCGCCAGGGCCGGTTCGAAATGGCCGAGGGTGGCACGCTGTTTCTGGACGAGATCGGTGATATGAGCCTGCACATGCAGGTCAAGCTGCTGCGTGTGCTGCAGGAGCGTATGTTCGAGCGCGTTGGCAGCAACCGTTCGATCCGCGCCGACGTGCGCATTATTGCCGCCACCCACCGCAACCTCGAAGAACTCATTAGCGAGAACAAGTTCCGCGAGGACCTGTTCTATCGTTTGAACGTTTTTCCAATCGAAATGCCGCCGCTGCGCGAGCGCCGCGAGGACATCGCCCTGCTGATCGAAGAACTGATCCTGCGTTTCAAGAATGAAAAGCGCGTGGCCGTGCGCCTCACGCCGGCAGCGCTGGATGCCCTCGGTCAATACGCCTGGCCGGGCAATGTGCGCGAGCTCGCCAATCTGATTGAACGTCTGGCCATCCTGCATCCCAATGGCATGGTGGACGTGCAGGACCTGCCGCCAAAATACACCGCCAATATCAATTTCAGCGCACCGGCCACGGTGGTCAGTCCGTCTTCAGATCAGACGGTGCATCCGTCCTCGCTGCCGCGTCTGCCGCGCGACGGGATGGACATCAAAGAACATCTCAATAACCTCGAGTACACCCTCATCAAGCAGGCCCTGGACGAGGCCGGCGGGGTGGTGGCACACGCCGCCGAGCGCTTGCGCCTGCGGCGCACGACCTTGGTCGAAAAATTGCGCAAGTACGGTCTCGCGCGTAACGATGAGGTGTCGGGTTTTTGACTAGACCCTGTCTGATAGAAATTCGTTAACGCCTTGTTCTGCATGTAAAAAGTATTGGGCATGGATCTTGCTCTCTACCGGTGAAGACACCACACGCGCACCCACCGGGGACGCGTCGGGAAAACGACCGCGGAGAGCACGATCAACATGGCGTCACCCCATCCACGTCCAAACGCTGAGCTGGAAGAGGCTTTTGGCGTCTTCAGCCAGGTGTCCGAGCGCCTCGCCAGTTCCTACCAGGCGCTCGAAACACGCATCACGCAGCTGACCGACGAGCTCGCCCAGTCGCGCTCCGAGCGCGCACGCGAACAGGACAAAAACGGCCGTCTCGCCAACCGTCTCGAACATCTGCTGAGTGCATTGCCGGCCGGTGTCGTGGTGCTGGACGGCCGTGGGCACGTGCAGGAATGTAATCCCGCGGCGGTGGAGCTGCTGGGCGTGCCGTTGCACGGCGCATCCTGGACAGAGGTGATTGCGCGCGCCTTCGCGCCACGCGCGCGCGATGGCCATGAGATTTCGCTGCGCGATGGACGGCTGGTCAGTGTCGCCACGCGCTCGCTGGATCCGGAGCCCGGGCAAATCGTGCTCATCACCGATCTCACCTCCACGCGCCAGCTGCAGGAGCAGCTGGCGCGTCACCAGCGTCTTTCCTCTTTGGGGGAAATGGCGGCGAGTCTCGCGCACCAGGTGCGCACACCGCTGGCCACGGCGCTCCTCTATGTCTCACATCTCCATCGCCCGCAGTTGGACGAAACCGATCGCCTGCGTGTGGCGGAAAAGATTCTGTCGCGTTTGCGTCATCTCGAACACCTGGTGAAGGACATGCTGGTGTTCGCGCGCGGTGACGCGCTCTGCCAGGAGACGATCGCGCTCACACCGCTGTTCAACGAGATTCAGCAGGCGCTGGAACCACAGCTGCAGGCCAGCGGTTGCCGGCTCACGGCCGACGTGCACGTGGGCGATGCCGAAATGCTGGGCAATCGCGAGGCGCTGGCCGGCGCGCTGCTCAATCTGGTCACCAACGCCATGCAGGCCTGCGGCACCGGTGGTGAAATTCATCTGGCCGCCGTTTGCACCTCCGACGCCAAGGTCGAGATCCGCGTGCGTGATAACGGCCCGGGCATTTCCGCCGAACTCCAGACACGCATCTTCGAACCGTTTTTCACCACGCGTGCCGATGGCACCGGCCTCGGCCTCGCCGTGGTGCAGGCCGTGACACGCGCGCACGCCGGCGATGTGGAGCTCGAGTCGGCGCCCGGTGCCGGCTCAACCTTCTGCCTGCGTCTGCCTTTGGCCAGGAAGGCGCCATGAGCACTCCGCAATTGCTGGTCGTGGAAGACGACTCCGCCCTGCGCGAAGCGCTGTGCGACACGCTGGTGCTTGCCGGCTACCGCGTGGCCGCGGCCGCCGACGGGCGTGCGGCGCTCGACCTCATCGACCGCAGCGAGATTGCGCTGGTGGTGAGCGACGTGCGCATGCAGCCCATGGATGGCCAGACACTGCTGCGTCACATCAAGGAACGCCATCCGGAACTGCCAGTGCTGCTGATGACCGCCTTCGGCACCATTCAGGATGCGGTCGCCGCCATGCGCATCGGCGCATCCGATTATCTGGTGAAGCCGTTCGAGGCCGAGGCGCTGGTCAGCAAGGTCAGCCGGTTCATGTCGAAGGCTGCCGAGGTGGACGACGACGAACCGGTGGCTGCCGACTCGCGCATGCGCGAAACCCTGAATCTCGCGGCACGTGTCGCCGACAACGACGTCACCGTCATGATTACCGGCGAATCCGGCACCGGCAAGGAAGTGCTGGCACGATACATCCATCGCCATTCGCGCCGTGCCGCCAAACCGTTCGTGGCCATTAACTGCGCCGCGATCCCCGACAACATGCTGGAAGCCACCCTGTTCGGTTACGAGAAGGGCGCGTTTACCGGCGCCTATTCGTCGAACCCCGGCAAGTTCGAGCAGGCGCAGGGCGGCACGCTGCTGCTCGATGAAATCTCCGAAATGGACCTGGGGCTGCAGGCCAAGATTCTGCGTGTGTTGCAGGAGCGTGAGGTGGAGCGCCTCGGCGGGCGCAAGCTGATCGCGCTCGACGTACGCGTGCTGGCCACCTCGAACCGCAACATGCGTGATGAGGTCACGGCCGGGCGCTTCCGCGAGGACCTGTATTTCCGTCTCAACGTGTTTCCTTTGCACCTGCCGGCGCTGCGCGAGCGCCCGGCCGACATCGTGCCGTTGGCCGAGAAACTCCTGCAGCGCCACGCACGCACGGCCGGACGTCCGGTGCCGCAGCTGTCCGCAGACGCCCAGGCAGCGCTCGTGCAGCACGGCTGGTCCGGCAATGTGCGCGAGCTGGATAACGTGATTCAACGGGCCTTCATCTACACGAGTGGCGAAGCCATGGAGGCGCAGCACCTGCGTTTTGAGGAGGCACGACCGGCGGCTCCCTCCGCCGCGGTGCCGATCGCGCCAGCGCGGTCCGCGCCGGACGCTGGCCTGGGTGAGGATCTGAAATCGCGCGAGCGGCGCCTGATCATCGATGCCCTGCGTGAAGGTCACGGCAGCCGCAAATTGGCTGCGCAGCGCCTGGGCATCAGCCCACGTACCCTGCGCTACAAGCTCGCACGCCTGCGCGACGCCGGTGTCGACGTGCCGGCATCCCATGGTTTGGACGACTGACAAGAAAGGTGAACCTATGAACGAAATCGGTATGACCGAACTGCTCGCGCAAATGCGCACGTTGTCCACCCAGGCAGCGGGCCGGGCCTTGCCGGCCGAGGTGGCCGCCCCACAAAACAGCTTTCAGTCGCTGTTCAAGACATCGCTCGACAACGTGAATGGCGCCCAGCAGCAGGCTGAGTCGCTGGCGCAGGCCTTTGAGACCGGCAAGGCGAATACTGACCTGGCCAGCGTGATGGTGGCGATGCAGAAGGCCAACATCTCCTTTCAGGCCATGGTGCAGGTACGCAACAAGCTGGTCTCGGCCTACCAGGAAGTGATGAACATGCAGGTGTAGCGACAACGACGGTGAATGCAGGGTGCCGTTTTCAGAATTCGGAAATCCACACCGGCATTCAACAAGACTTTTTCACATTCAACTTTGCGTAGACGTCTATGGCCAGCGAACTAACAGTTTCCCAACGTGCCCCGGCCGGGTTGGCCGGTTTGCCACCCGCGGTACGGCAAATCCTGATGCTGGTGGCGGTCGCCGGTGCGGTGGCGCTCGGTGTCATGGCCGCTTTCTGGGGGCAGACGCCGAACTACGGCCTGCTGTACGGCAACCTCAACGACAAGGACACGGGCGGTGTGATCGAGGCCCTGAGCAAGGCCAACATCCCGTACAAGATCGACGAGGGCTCGGGCGCCATTCTGGTTCCGGCCAAGCAGGTACATGAGGCTCGCCTCAAGCTCGCCGGTCAGGGCTTGCCACGCGGCACCGGCGTCGGCTTCGAGATCATGGATGAGAAGCCGACATTCGGGAACACCCAGTTTCAGGAAGTCGCACGCTACCAGCGCGCCATCGAGGGCGAAATCGCGCGCTCCATCATGACGCTCAGCAACGTCCAGAGCGCACGTGTGCATCTCGCCATCCCGCGCCAGTCGGCGTTCATTCGTGAACGTGAACAGCCGAGTGCCTCGGTATTGCTGAATCTCTATTCCGGACGTCCCATCGAACCCGATCAGGTGTCGGCGATCGTACACCTCGTGGCGTCGAGCGTGCCCAATCTTCCCACCGACCGGGTGACGGTGATCGACCAGAAGGGCAAGCTGCTCACGTCCTCGGATGCGACGCGTGATCTGTCGAACTCCAGCAACCAGCTCGAGTACCGCCGCAAGCTGGAAGAATCCTATGCCCGACGCATTGAAGAAATCCTCACGCCCATAACCGGCACCGGCAGCGTAAAGGCTCAGGTGGCGGCGGATGTCGACTTCACCATCACCGAGACCGCACGCGAGAGCTATAACCCGGAAGGCCATCTGGTACGCAGTGAGCAAACCGCCGAAGAGATGAATAACAACGGCGCCAATGCCGGTGGCATTCCGGGCGCGTTGTCGAATCAGCCGCCGGGCGCGGCCAGCGTGCCGGAGACCACCAAGCCCGCTGCACAGACGCTCGCGGGTGTCGTGGCCCAGGCCAAGGCGCTGAATCAGGGCCAGACGCAGACGGCCAGCGCGAATAGCGGGCCGGTCAGTTCGAGCAAGAGCGCCACGCGCAATTACGAAATCGACAAGACCATCAGCCATATCAAACAGCCCACCGGGAACATTCGGCGGCTTTCGGTGGCGGTGGTGGTGGATGACGTCGTCACGGTCAGCAAGAAAGGCAAGGTGACGCGCACGGCGCGCACGCCGGAAGAGTTGACCCGCATGACGTCGCTGGTTCGGGAAGCGGTCGGCTTCGATGAAAAACGTGGCGACAGCGTGAATGTGACCAATGCCGCGTTCAGTATGCCGGCCGCGGCGACCGCGGTGGAGGAGGCGCCGCTGTGGAAACAGGAATGGCTGTGGGACATCGCCCGGCAGGTTGGCGGTGGTCTGCTCGCGCTGTTGTTGTTGCTCTTGGTGGTGCGTCCGCTGTTGCGCGGTTTGCAGGCACGTCCGGTCGGCGCGGCGCTGTCCGCCGGCGGTGTGTCGGAGGACCGTTTGAGCCTGAGCGCACCGACACAGTCCGGTATGCCGGCCGGGTATGAATCGCAGATGACCGCCGCGCGCACCACCGCGCAGCAGGATCCGAAGCGGGTCGCGCAGGTGGTAAAGAACTGGGTGACGACCGATGGCTAACCACGCCAGCAAGATTCCAGGCGTGGAGCGTGCCGCGATCCTGCTGTTGTCGCTCGGCGAGCAGGCGGCGGCCGAGGTCCTGAAACACATGGCACCGAAAGAGGTGCAGAAGATCGGTGCCGCCATGGCCGCGATGACGAACGTGTCGCGCGATCAGGTGGGCACGGTACTCGATAACTTCACCAAGGAGATCGAGAACCAGACCGCGATCGGTGTCGGTTCGGACGAATATATTCGCAAGGTGCTGGTGTCGGCGCTCGGACAGGAGAAGGCCGGTGGCGTCATCGACCGCATTCTGCTGGGCGGAAATTCCAAGGGCCTGGAGGCGCTCAAGTGGATGGACCCGCGCGCCGTGGCCGAGCTCATCCGCCTCGAACATCCGCAGATCATCTCCATCATTCTCTCCTATCTCGACAGCGACCAGGCGGCCGAGATCATTGTGCACCTGCCGGATCGGGTGCGCATCGATGTCATCCAACGCATTGCCGCGCTCGATGGCATCCAGCCATCCGCCCTGCAGGAACTGAACGAGATCATGGAAAAACAGTTCTCCGGCAACAACACCAGCAACGTGAAGTCGTCCAGTGTCGGCGGCGTGAAGGCGGCGGCCAACATTCTCAATCTCACCGAGAGCAGCAAGCAGGCCGAAATCATCGCCAAGATCAAGGAAGGCGACGAAAAACTCGCCCAGCAGATCGAAGACCTGATGTTCGTGTTCGAAGACCTGGCCGGAATCGATGACCGCGGCATTCAGGCGCTGCTGCGCGAGATTTCCTCGGAGTCGCTGATCATCGCGCTCAAGGGCGCGGACGAGACCATGAAGGAGAAGATTTTCAAGAACATGTCGAAGCGCGCCGCCGAGATGCTACGCGATGATCTTGAAGTGCGCGGTCCGGTGAGGCTGTCGGAAGTCGAGGGCGCGCAGAAGGAAATTCTGGGCGTGGCGCGGCGCTTGTCCGAGTCGGGTGAGATCGCGCTCGGCGGTAAGGGCGGGGAACAGTATGTTTAATCCTGAGTCAAGAGTCGTAAGTCGAGGACACTACGCCACGACCTCGGTCGTTGGGCCAAAGGCATATGTCGGTAGGCCATGAGTGAACCCAGCGGTAAGACCAGATCAAAAGTGATCCCGGGGGAAGGCGAAACCGCCTTCCAGCGCTGGGAGCTGCCGCATCTGCTCACCGCCAATCAGATGGAGCGCATCCAGAAACAGGCCTACGAAGAAGGCTTTGCGCGCGGTCAGACGGACGGACTCAAGGATGCGCGCACGCAGCTGGATGCGCGCCTCGCGCAGCTGACCTCCATCCTGAACTCCATCGCGAGTCCACTGAAGGAGCTGGATGAGCGCGCGGAACAAGAGCTGGTCACGTTGGCCATGAGCGCGGCACGCCTGATCGCGCGGCGCGAACTCAAGACCGACCCGGCCCAGGTGATCGCGGCGGTGCGCGAGGCGATGGCGGCGCTGCCGGCCGCGGCACGCAACGTACGCCTGCACCTGCATCCCGACGACGCGCTGCTGGTGCGCGAGCATCTGAAACTGAATAACGAAGAGCACTCCTGGAAGGTCGTCGAGGACCCGGTACTGGCGCGCGGCGGTTGCAAGGTGCTGACGGATACCTCTCAGATCGATGCCAGTGTGGAAGCACGCCTGACCGCCATTCTGGCGACGCTACTGGGTGGCGAACGCAGCCATGACCGCCAGCCCTGATCCACAACGCGCCGCGCTTTGGGCCGAACGCCTCGCGGCCTATCGCACGCGAATCACCGTGCCCCCCGCGTTGATTGTCGAGGGCAAACTCACACGCATGGTGGGCCTGACGCTGGAGGCCGCCGGTTGCCAGGCGGCGATCGGCGCGCGCTGCAACGTGCAGGGCCCGGAGGGCGAACCGGTGGAAGCCGAGGTGGTCGGCTTTTCCGGCGAGAAACTCTTTTTAATGCCGACCGGCGACATCCGCGGGCTCACACCGAATGCGCGTGTCATTCCGACCCGGCACGTGAGCGTGGCCGAAGTCGGCGCGGCGTTGCTGGGACGTGTGGTCGACGGCGCCGGCCGGCCGCTCGACGGCAAGGGACCGATCCGCACCTCCGACAGCGTGCCGCTCACCGGGCGCGCGATCAATCCGCTCGCGCGCCGCCCAATCCGCGAACCGCTGGATGTCGGTGTGCGTGCCATCAACGCCCTGCTCACGGTCGGTCGCGGCCAGCGCATGGGCCTGTTCGCCGGCTCCGGCGTGGGCAAGAGCGTGCTGCTCGGCATGATGACGCGCTTCACCAATGCCGATGTGATCGTGGTCGGGCTGATCGGCGAGCGCGGCCGCGAGGTCAAGGAATTTATCGAGAACATTCTCGGCGAGCAGGGCATGCGCCGCGCCAGCGTGGTGGCGGTGCCGGCCGATTATCCGCCGCTCATGCGCCTGCACGGCGCCATGCTCGCCACCAGCATCGCCGAATATTTCCGCGATCAGGGCAAGCAGGTGCTGCTGCTCATGGATTCACTCACGCGCTTCGCCCAGGCGCAGCGCGAGATCGCGCTCGCCATCGGCGAGCCACCGGCCACCAAAGGCTACCCGCCGTCGGTTTTCGCCAAGTTGCCGGCGCTGGTGGAACGCGCCGGCAATGGCGACATGGGTGGCGGATCGATCACGGCATTCTATACCGTGCTCACCGAAGGCGATGATCACAACGACCCGATCGCCGATGCGGCGCGCGCCATCCTCGACGGCCACATCGTGTTGTCGCGCCGGCTGGCCGAGGCCGGTCATTATCCGGCGATCGACATCGAGGCGTCGATCAGCCGTGCCATGACCGAGATTTCCGACAAGCCGCAGCAGCAGGCGGTGCGGCGCTTCCGTCAGCTGTACTCCGCCTACGAGGCGAATCGCGATCTCATCAACGTCGGCGCCTACACCAAGGGCAGCGACTCCCAGATCGACGAGGCGATCGCGATGCATCCCCAGTTGCTGCAGTTCCTGCGCCAAGGCATGGACGAACCGGTGGCGCTGGCAGAAAGCATCCGACTCATGACCGAGGCGGTGAAGTAAGCATGCCAGTGTGTGACCCCCAGGCGTTGCCACACGACTTACGAGTGAGAACACAGCAATGACCAAGTCGAAACGTATGCAGCCGGTTGCCCGCGTGGCGGAACAACGCGAGCGCAAGGCGGCGGTCGAGATGGCGGAATTCCGCCGGTTTCTCGAAGCCCAGCAGGCCAAGCTCGATGAACTGAACGCGTACCGGAGTGATTACGCGCGGCACTTCGAAACGGCCGGGCGCGGCGGCATGGATGCCGCACGCATGGCGGATTTCCGTCGCATTCTTGCGCGTCTCAACGATGCGATCGCGTACCAGGAGCAACGCCTGGCCAGCTTGCACAGTGACTATGAACAGGTGCGCCGGCGCTGGACTGATACGCGCACCCGCGCCGCGGCGCTCGATAAGGTGATGGAACGTTATCGCGAGGAGGAGCGGCGCGAAGGCGATCGGCGTGAACAAAGCGAATCCGACGAGCGGGCCCAATTCGCGGGTCCGGGTGCCACCGGGAGCCGCGAGCGTTGAGCGTGGTGGTATGCGGATTGCATTACATCCCATGTGGGTAATTTTGGCGTCCGGAATTTGACGTCGGGCATGGCGGGTTCATATCCGGAGCGGGGCGACACACTTATATATAGGTAATTAGGGCAGGAGGGCCCATACAACAAAAGCGTCAAGCATCCGACCAGTCGCGACAAAAAAGTGTAAGGGAGCTAGTGGTCCAGGTACGCAAAAAATAGCGGAAGTCCTCAGGCACGAGCAATTACTGAAGCTCCCAGTGCGGCCACTTTTGTCTTCGGCTTGATCCCAGGAAGGCCGGGCATGGGCGCCAGCGCATGAACATGAAAGGACAAACGCAGTAGGGGTTCATTAATCAATTTCCTTCGGCAGTAGCAGGAAGCGGTACGGTTTAACGCGGAGATCGGGATATGGCGACGATATTAGCAGTGGACGATTCGGCCTCGATGCGCCAGATGGTGGCGTTCACCCTCAAGGGTGCGGGCTACGACGTGGTCGAGGCGAATGATGGCGTGAATGCGCTGAAGGCCGCCCGAGGCAAGAAGGTCGATCTCGTGGTCACGGACGTCAACATGCCAAACATGGACGGCATCGCCCTCATCAAGGAGCTGCGCCGGCTTCCGGAATACAAATTCACACCCATGCTCATGCTTACTACCGAGGCGGGCGACGGCAAGAAGCAGGAAGGCAAGGCGGCCGGTGCGACCGGCTGGATCGTGAAGCCTTTCAATCCGGACCAGTTGCTGGCCACCATCAAGAAGGTCCTTGGCTAAGGAGTGCCTGCATGAGCATCAACCTCGAACAATTTCATCAGACCTTTTTCGAAGAGAGCTTCGAGGGCCTGGACAGCATGGAATCCGGCCTGCTGAACCTGCAGGGCGGCGCCGCACAGGGATGTGCACGTGCCGCGGGCGCAGGGAGCGCAGGAGCGGCCGGCATGGACGCCGACACCATCAACACGATTTTCCGCGCAGCGCATTCGATCAAGGGCGGCAGCGGCACCTTCGGTTTCAGTGAGGTGGCGAAGTTCACCCACGTGCTCGAAACCCTGCTCAACGAAATGCGTGACGGCCGACGCGCCGTAACGCCGGACGCGGTGAACCTGCTGCTCCAGTCGGTCGACGTCCTGCGCGAAATGCTCACGGCGGTGCGCAGCAAAGATGCCATCAATCATGTACGCGTCAACCAGGTGCACGGACAGTTGGAACACATGCTGCAGGCGGGCGCGGCCCCGGCCGGTGCCGCGTCGCCGGCGGCAGCGGCAGCGGCACACACCCAGGCGCCGGGCACGCAAGACTGGAAAATCAGCTTCCACCCGCAACCGCATCTGCTCAAGACCGGCAACGATCCACAGCGCATTTTCCGCGAACTTGGCGAACATGGCTCGCTCAAGGTTGATGCGGATCTCAGCCAGTTGCCGGCCTTCGACAAACTTGATCCGGAATCCTGTTATCTCGGCTGGAACCTGGTGCTGGAAGGCACGGCGACCGAATTCACCATCAACGAGGCCTTCGAGTGGGTGCGTGAAGAGAGTGAACTCAGCATCTCTTCGATGATACCGGGCACGTCGGTGTCAATGGCGAGCGCCGCCAATCCGTCGTCGGCCAGCGAAACGGCGGCGCAGCCGGAAGGCGCAGTCGCCGCCAATACAACATCCATCGCCAACGCCGCCGAATCGCGCGCTACATCCCGGGCTTCGGCCGGCGAGACCGCATCGATCCGCGTGGACATCAGCAAGGTCGATGAACTGATCAACATGGTCGGCGAGCTGGTCATTACCCAGAACATTCTGGGGCAGATCGGCCAGAATTTCGACATGAGCAAGTTGCACAAGCTCACCCAGGCATTGTCCGAGCTGGATCGCAATACCCGCGAGTTGCAGGAATCGGTCATGCGCATCCGCATGCTACCGATCAGTTTCGCCTTCAACCGTGTGCCGCGCCTGGTGCATGACCTGTCCAGCAAACTCGGCAAGAAGGTCGAACTCAAGATGAGCGGCGAGAGCACCGAGCTCGACAAGACGGTCATGGAGCGCATTGTCGATCCGCTCGTGCATCTGGTGCGCAACACCTGCGACCACGGCATCGAGATGCCAGTCGTGCGCCGTGCCGCCGGCAAGCCGGAAACCGGCACGCTCACGCTGTCCGCCTGCCACCAGGGCGGCAATGTGGTCATCGAGATCGCCGATGATGGCGCCGGACTCAACCAGGAGAAGATTCTCAAGAAGGCGCGGGAACGCGGTCTGGTCAAGCCTGATCAGCAGCTCTCGGCCGATGAGATACACGACCTGATATTTCTGCCCGGTTTCTCCACCGCCGAGCAGGTGAGCGATGTCTCCGGCCGCGGTGTCGGTATGGACGTGGTGCGCAAGAATATCCAGGGCCTCGGTGGCAATGTCGAGATTTTCTCCGAACCCGGCAAGGGCGCACGCTTTACCGTGCGCCTGCCTCTCACGCTCGCCATCATGGACGGCCAGTCGGTGGCCGTGGGCAAGGAGTTCTACATCGTGCCGCTGGTGTCGATCATTGTTTCGACCATCGTCAAGAATGAGCATGTCTCGACCATGGCGAACGGCGGCGAGGTGTTCAAGTTCCGCGACGAATATCTGCCTTTGATGCGGCTTTACGATCTGTATGGCGCCACGCCGCGCACCACTGACATCAGCCAGGGCCTGATGGTCGTGGTCGAGGGCGACGGCCGGCGCGCCGGGCTGTTTGTCGACGAACTGCTCGGCCAACAGCAGGTGGTCATCAAGTCGCTCGAAGCCAACTACAAACGCGTGGAAGGCATTTCCGGCGCCACGATTCTGGGCGACGGCTCAGTCGCACTGATCCTCGATATCCCGGGGCTCATCCGCATCGCCCATCAGAAGAAGGTGGCGTGAGTCATGGCAGCCCGTTACATCAACCCCGTCATTCCGGCGAAAGCCGGAATCCAGGCCGTTTGCATAAGGCATCTGGATACCGGCTTTCGCCGGTATGACGCCAGTTCATTCTCGCGCCGGTAACGCACCGGTAAACCCAGAGAGGGAGACAGACAATGGAAGCAACCGCCAACTCAGCAGCTGCCAAGAAAGATGCCGGCTTCGTCAACGCCGGTGACGTGATCTCGCAGTTTCTCACCTTCACGCTCGGTCAGGAGGAATACGGCGTGGACATTCTGCGCGTGCAGGAGATCCGCGGCTGGCATCAGGTCACGCGCGTGCCAAATGCGCCGGCGCACATGCTCGGCGTGCTCAACCTGCGCGGCACTATTGTGCCGATCATTGACATGCGCATGCGTTTTCACCTCGCCAAGGTCGAATACAACCCGGTCACGGTGATTATTGTCCTGTCGGTGCATTCGGCCAGTGGCGATCACGTGTTCGGCATTGTCGTGGACAGCGTTTCGGACGTGCTCGATGTGAAAGCCGGCGACCGGAAGGCCACCCCGGATTTCGGCGCCGCCGTGAACACCGATTTCATCAATGGTCTTGCCACGGTCGGCGAGCACATGGTCATGCTGCTGGACATCGACAAGATGCTGAGCAGCGACGAACTCGCGGCGCTGGCGAATGTTGGCGGCGTGACCGGGTAAGGCCATTTCGATTCTGATGCAGAGCAAATTAACCGAGGCTACGGTATATGGCTAACCTGAGTATCAAGATGCGTCTGATCATGACGCTGTCCATGATTTCGGTGGTACTAATTGTCGTCGGTGCCCTTGGCATCTTCGGCATGAGCAGTGCCAATAGGGGCCTGCAGTCGGTTTACGAAGACCGCACCGTTGCTCTTGAGCAGTTGACCCACATCAACCGGTTGCTTCTGCGCAACCGCATCAACGTTGCAGTCTCGATCATTACGCCGGCAGATGCCCAGAAAAACATGGACGACCTGGACAAGAACATCGCCGAGATCGGTGCAATCTGGGACGCCTACATGGCCACCTCCCTCACACCCGAGGAGAAAATTCTCGCGGATAAATTTGCCGAGGATCGAAAGAAGTTCGTGATCGAGGGTCTGAAGCCCGCTTCCGTCATGTTGCGTGCCGGCAAGATTGACGACGCCAGGAAACACACGATCAACGTGATACGCCCGCTGTACGCCCCGGTGCGTGAAGGCGTGGATGCGTTGACCAAGCTTCAGATTGACGAAGCGAAACATGAGTTCGAAAAATCCAGCGGTCTGTCTTCGATGATCCGCGCCGTCTCGATCGCGTCCATCGTTATCGGCCTCGGGCTGACCCTGTTCATGGCCTGGTTGCTCCTCCGGGCCATCGTGGACCCACTGAACGCCGCCGTGGCCGTCGCGACCCGTGTCGCCAACGGCGAACTCGATGGCAGCATCCACATCGAGCGCGACGACGAACTGGGCAAGCTCATGCAGGCGCTCAAGAACATGACCGAGAAGCTCTCGAAGATCGTGACCGAAGTGCGCGCCTCGGCGGATTCGGTCGGTTCCGCCGCCAAGCAGATCTCGGCCGGTAACAATGACCTGTCGCAGCGCACCCAGGAACAGGCCTCGGCGCTCGAAGAAACGGCTTCCAGCATGGAAGAGATGACCTCGACCACCAAGCAGAATGCGGACAATGCGCGCCAGGCCAATCAGCTCGCGGCCGGCACGCGCGATCAGGCCAGCCAGGGTGGTCAGGTGGTCAGCAATGCGGTGGAGGCGATGTCGGAGATCAATACCTCCTCCAAGAAAATCGCCGACATCATCGGCGTCATCGACGAGATCGCCTTCCAGACCAACCTGCTGGCACTCAACGCCGCCGTGGAAGCGGCGCGTGCCGGTGAACAGGGCCGCGGCTTCGCGGTGGTGGCGAGCGAGGTACGCAACCTTGCGCAGCGCTCCGCGACCGCAGCCAAGGAGATCAAGGGCCTGATCAGCGATTCGGTCGAGAAGGTGCATTCCGGCTCCAAGCTGGTTGATGCCTCCGGCGAAACACTCTCTGGAATTGTCAGTTCTGTGAAAAAGGTTTCCGACATCGTGGCCGAGATCGCCGCCGCTTCCCAAGAGCAGTCTTCCGGGATCGAGCAGGTGAACAAGGCCATCATGCAGATGGATGAAGTCACCCAGCAGAACGCCGCGCTTGTCGAACAGGCCGCGGCCGCCAGCAAGTCCATGGAGGACCAGGCGCAGAAGATGGTCGAATTGATGAGCTTCTTTCGCACGGGTGGGCACGCGAGCGTGTCCGCTGCGTTGGCGGCATCCAGGCCGGTTCGCGCCCCGCTCAAAGAGCGTCTCGTCGCCGCCAGCAGCGGTCAGCGTGCGGCGGCTACCAGGAAAGTGACCGCCAGTCGCGGCAACGGCAACGGAGAGTGGACCGAGTTTTGATTCACAGGCCCAGTCGGCTCGTGCCGGTCGACGGGGCGATGTTGAAAGCGTTGCAGGCACACATTGATTTGATGTTCACGGCCGGAACCTGGCCGGTTTGTGAGGCGAGCGTTGCGGCCATCGGGCCTGCCGCTCGCAGGTAGTGGGAGCAGGGCGCCGCTGTTGGCGAGACGGCTGGTGTGCGGGGGTCGGCGACCCGCCGGCCAGGATGAATTCGCATTTAATGGGGCGGCTCGCCCTATGAAAACTTTTAGTGGGGCGGCTCGCCCTATGAAACTTGATAAAATGAAGGAGCGAGAAACATGCGTGTCAACATGCCAGTAACCGGTAACGAGAAGATCCTGCAAGACGGCGACGTCATTGTGTCGAAAACCGACACCAAGGGCCTGATCACCTACATCAACAAGACCTTCATGGAGATCAGCGGTTTTACTGAAGAGGAGCTGATCGGCGCACCGCAGAACATCGTGCGCCATCCGGACATGCCGCCCGCGGCCTTCAAGGACCTGTGGGACACCATCCAGGCCGGAAAGTCCTGGAAGGGTCTGGTCAAGAACCGCTGCAAGAACGGCGATCACTACTGGGTCGAGGCCAACGCCAACCCGATCTACGAAAACGGTGTGATCACCGGCTACATGTCGCTGCGCACCAAGCCATCGCGCGAGACGGTAGAGTTCTGTGAGAACCTCTATCGCAAGATTCGCGAAGGCCGGGCGCACGGCTGGACGGTCAAGGAAGGCCGTGCCCTGCGTACCGGTGTCATGGGCTTCATCAACCGGCTGCGCCATCCGAACCTGTCGATGCGCCTGACCTGGCTGGTCGGGGCCTTGCTGCTGCTGTCCGTCGGCCTGGCGGGTGTCGGGCTGTTTGGCATGAGCAAGGCCAACGATGGCCTGGAGTCTTCTTACAAGGACAGCACGGTGCCGCTCGGTCAGGTGACCGCCATCGATCGTTACATACTGCGCAATCGCATGGCCATCGCCATCTCGATCATCACGCCGACGCCGGAGTCCATCAAGCTGAACATGGACGAGCTGGACAACAACATTGCGCAGGTCGGCAAGCTCTGGGACGAGTATACCAAGCGTACACTTTCGCTCGATGAGCAGAGGTTTGCGGACAAGTTTACCGAGGACCGCAAGAAGTTCGTGGTGGAGGGTTTGAAGCCCGCGTCCGCAATGCTGCGTGCCGGCAAGGTCGACGACGCCAAGAAGCACACGATCAATGTAATCCGTCCACTGTATGGCCCGGTGCGCGATGATGTGAATGCGCTGGTGAAGTACCAGACCGAGGCGGCCGAGGCAGGCTACCAGGCAGCGGTCTCGCGCTACGAGACGATCCGCATTATCGCGGTGATTGCGCTTGCCCTGGGCGCGGCCCTGGGAATTCTGCTGGCGATCTCGATCGTCCGTGGCATTGTGCGGCCGCTCAAGGAGGTCGAAGACATCAGCATGGCGGTATCGTCCGGCGATTTGACGCGCAACATCACCGTCAAGTCGGAAGACGAAATTGGCCGCGTGCTGCAGGCGGTCAAGAACGTCAATGGCAACCTGCGCGGCATCGTGGCCGACGTGCGTGGCGGTGTGGGCAACATCGCCACCTCGGCACAGGAAGTGGCGGCCGGTAGCAACGACCTGGCCCAGCGTACCCAGGAATCGGCCAGCGCCCTGGAAGAGACGGCCTCGAGCATGGAAGAGATGACCTCGACCGTGAAGCAGAATGCCGACAACTCGCGCCAGGCCAATCAGCTGGCGGCCGGCGCGCGCGACCAGGCCGAGAAAGGTGGCGAGGTCGTGACCAAGGCGGTTGCCGCCATGAACGAGATCAACGCCTCCTCGAAGAAAATCGCCGACATCATCGGCGTCATCGACGAGATCGCCTTCCAGACCAACCTGCTGGCACTCAACGCCGCCGTGGAAGCGGCACGTGCCGGCGAGCAGGGCCGTGGTTTCGCGGTGGTGGCGAGCGAGGTACGCAACCTCGCACAACGTTCCGCCGGTGCCGCCAAGGAGATCAAGGGCTTGATCAGCGACTCGGTGGAGAAGGTCAAGACCGGTTCGCAGTATGTGGACGAGTCCGGCAAGACGCTCGGCGAGATTGTCGGCTCGGTGAAGAAGGTCACCGACATCGTGGCCGAAATCGCCGCGGCCAGCCAGGAACAGTCCTCCGGCATCGATCAGGTCAACAAGGCCGTGATGCAAATGGATGAAATGACCCAGCAGAATGCGGCGCTGGTCGAGGAAAGCTCGGCCGCGTCGCGCGCCATGGAGGAACAGGCGAAGAGTCTGGATGTCATGATGCAGTTCTTCCGCCTGGGCTCGAACGACGGCGGCAGTGCGCGTAGCAGCGAACCCCGCCGGCCGCGGCCCGTCGATACCTCGGGCGGCGCTGACGCCGGACGCAGGAAGGCCAGGCTGGTGATGCCCGCCGCGCCGCGCAGCAAGGCCGCACCGTTGCCGAAGACCGGCACCGGCGATAGCGACGGTTCCTGGCAGGAGTTTTGAGCCTGGAGTCGAAATACGTAGGGTGGCTTAGGCGCATAGCGCCGTAACCCACCGATCGACTGTCCAGGCATCAAGATTAAGGAGCTGCAACGCGATGCGCCGTATAGCGGTAATGAACCAGAAGGGCGGGGTGGGCAAGACCACGACCACGCTGAACCTTGCCCACGCGCTGGCGCTGGCCGGGTGCCGGGTGACGGCGCTCGACCTCGACCCGCAGGGCCAGCTGGGTGACGGGCTCGGGGTGATCGCCAATGGCCATGGTGGCATGGACGAGGTGCTGCTCGCGCAGGCGTCGTTGCGCGACGTGCTGCAACCGGCGCGTGCGCAATTGTCCATCGCGCCGGCCGGTCCGCGGCTTTCGGAGTTCGAGTTCATGAGCGAAGGCGGTGCCCGCCGTGGCTGGTTTCTGAAAGAGGCCTTGCAGGCCGGGCTTGGCGGCGACGATGACGGGTTTGTGCTGATCGACGCCCCGCCGTCGGCTGGGTTGCTGGCCATGAACGTACTCATGGCGGTTGACGAAGTGCTGATTCCGGTCACCGGCGAGTACCTGGCGCTGCACGGTGTGGGGCGGTTCATGCGTATCCTGAAGCACATTGACGATTCACTGGGACGCAAAACGAAACTCTGGATCGCGCTCACCCGCTTCAACGAGCGCCGGCGCATGGCGCGCGAGGTGCGCGACAAGTTGCTGGAATATTTCCCCGGCACGGTGCTGGCCACGCCAATCCGCGAATCAGCCGCGGTGGCCGACAGCCCGGGTGTGGCGCTCAGCATTTTCGAGTATCAGCGGCGCGGTAACGGAGTAGACGACTACCGCGCCCTGGCCGACGACCTGCTCAACGCGAGGACCCTGTGATGGCAGACAAGAAAAAGAGCTCGATTGGATTCGATCCGCTGGCGTGGATGAAGGGCGGCTCAGAGCCGGCCGAAACCGTTCGCGAACCGAAGGTCGAGAGCCGCGCTCCGGCAAAAATGGTTCGCAACGTTCAACCGGCGGCCCAGGAAAATAAACCCGCAGCGACAGCATCGATGGGCACTATCGCACTCGGCGACAGCCTGACCATTGAGCAGGTCGGCGCCCTGTACGCTGATCTCACCGGCCGGCTGGGTGAAATGCATCTGGTGCTGGATGCCGGCAGCCTGACGCGTGTCGACACGGCCGGCTTGCAGTTGCTGGTGGCATTCATGCGCGCCGCCGAGGGCCGTGGTGCGCGTGTCGAGTGGCGCGCCCCGCAGCCGGCATTGCGGGAGTGTGCGCGGCGTATTGGCCTGGAAGGCGCCCTGCGTCTGTCCTGATTGCTGCGAACTGGAGCAGATCGCAGGTTACCGGGATCGATGAATGCCATGACGTCAGCGAACATTGCCGAAAACCGCGAGCGCGAATTCGAATTCACCGACCGTGACTTCGCGTTTTTGCGTGACGTGGTCATGGAGCATTCCGGCATCTCACTTGGCGAGCAGAAGCGCCAGCTGGTCTACGGCCGGCTCACCCGGCGTTTGCGCCAGCTCGGGCTGCGTTCATTTGCCGAGTATTGCGGTCATGTCGAACAGCATCTCGAAGAGGAGCTCGGCGAACTCATCAACGCCATTACCACCAATCTCACCTCGTTTTTCCGCGAGAACCATCATTTCGAACACCTCGCCGTGAAAGCCTTGCCGGATATCATGGCGCGCAATGCCAGCGCGCGCCGTCTGCGTCTCTGGTCGGCGGCCTGTTCGACCGGCGAAGAACCCTACTCCATGGCCATGATGGTGGCCGAAACCCTGGCGTCGTCCGCATCCGCCTGGGATGCGCGGATTCTCGCCACCGATATCGACTCGCAGGTGCTGGCCAAGGCCCAGACCGGCGTGTACACCGAGGATCGCATCAGCGACATGCCGCCCGCGCGGCAACGGCGCTGGTTCCGGCGTGGCACAGGAGCAAACAGCAGCAAGGTGAAGGTGAACGAGGACCTGCAGACGTTGATCGCCTTTCGCCAGCTGAACCTTCTCAAGGACTGGCCGATGCGCGGGCCGTTCGACATTATTTTCTGTCGCAATGTGGTGATCTACTTCGACAAGGACACACAGCGGCAGCTGTTCGATCGCTATGCCGATATTCTGGTGCCGGATGGCTATCTGTATGTCGGCCATTCCGAATCCCTGCACCGCATCAGTGAGCGCTTCAAACTGATCGGTAAGACGATCTACCAAAGGATCCGGTAACGCCATGGAAGCGACCCAGGCCAACCGCGCCGCCAACCCGCCACGCATGTTGCCGGGGTTTAACCATATTAATCGCTACTGGGACGACCAGCACGGCATGTTCGCCGCCAAGCTGCTGCCCGGCGAGTATTACGTCACGCGCGAGGAAGAGACGATCGTGACCGTGCTCGGTTCCTGCGTGTCGGCCTGCGTGCGTGACACGGTGATCGGCATTGGCGGCATGAATCATTTCATGCTGCCGCTGAGCGGGTCCGGCGGCAGCTGGGAGAATGACGGTTCCGGGCTGTCCACACGCTATGGCAACTTTGCGATGGAGCAGATGATCAACGATATCCTGAAGAACGGCGGCGGTCGCCAGAACCTGGAGATCAAGGTATTCGGGGGCGGCAGGATTCTCGCGCAGATGACCGACATCGGCCGCAAGAACATTGACTTTGTCGAACACTATATCCGCACCGAAGGCCTGAAGGTGACAGGGCGCGATCTAGGCGATATCTACCCGCGCAAGGTCTATTACACACCAATCACCGGCAAGGCATTTGTGAAGAAACTGCGGTCGTTGCACAACAACACGATTGTCGAGCGCGAGACTGCCTACCTCAACCAGCTCAAGCAGAAGCCGGTCGAGGGCAGTATCGAGCTTTTCTGAGACGGGAACATGGCAAAGAAGATACGAGTATTAATTGTTGATGATTCGGCGCTGGTGCGTCAGGTGCTCACCGAGATATTGAACGGCGACCCGGATATCGAAGTGGTGGGTGCCGCGCCCGACCCGTTCGTGGCGCGTGACAGAATCAAGGCGCTTAATCCGGATGTGCTTACGCTCGATGTTGAGATGCCGAAGATGGACGGGATCACCTTCCTGTCCAATCTCATGCGCCTGCGTCCGATGCCGGTGGTGATGGTGTCGTCGCTGACCGAGAAGGGCGCGGATATCACCTTGCAGGCGCTCGAACTCGGTGCCGTAGATTTCGTCACCAAACCGAAAATGGATCTGGCGCATACGCTGGACGAATATGCCATGGAGATCCGCACCAAGGTCAAGATGGCGGCGGGCGCACGGGTGCGTGCACTGGAGCGGGTGCCGGTGTCGGCTTCCCTGGGCTCGGTTCCGAAACTTTCCGCCGATGCGGTGCTGGCCAAGACCGGGCCGAAACATTTCAAGACCACCGATCAGCTCATCGCCATTGGTGCGTCTACCGGCGGCACGGAGGCCATCAAGGAGGTGTTGATGGATATGCCGGCCGATGCGCCGGGCATTGTCATCTCCCAGCACATTCCCGAGGCGTTCAGCGGTCCGTTTGCCAAACGCATGAACACCATTTCGGCCATGACCGTGTACGAGGCACAGGACGGTCAGCAGATTCTGCCGGGGCATGTGTACATAGCGCCGGGCAGCCATCACCTGCTGGTGGTGCGTGACGGTGCACGCTTTGTGTGCCAGCTATCCGACGGTCAGCCGGTGAATCGCCACCGGCCGAGTGTCGATGTGATGTTCCGCTCGGTGGCGCAGAATGTCGGGCCGAATGCGATTGGCGTCATCCTGACCGGCATGGGCGCCGATGGTGCGGAGGGCCTGAAGGAGATGCGCGAAGCCGGGGCCATCACCATCGCCCAAGATGAAAAATCCAGCGTGGTCTGGGGCATGCCGGGCGAAGCGGTCAAGCGCGACGCGGCCGAGCAGGTGTTGGCGCTGGACAAGATGGCGGCCAGGGTCATGGAATTGGTGCACATGAAAGAAAGATCCGCGGCCACCTCAAGGTCGTCGGTCCAGTAACCGATAATAATTGTGTGGGTTAATACCGGGCACGACAGGGAGCTGAAATGAATCAGTATTTACTCAAGGCCTTCGCGGTTCCACTGATGATGAGCGCCGGCGGGGTTGGCTTGCTGCTGGCGAGCGATGTCGGCGCGTGGTCGGCCGCCGTGGTCCTCGTGATTGCCGGCGCTTGGCTCATGGCCGCCACCGCCCTGCAACGCCGCCTGCACGTCGAAGCGGAACAGGGCCAACAGGCATCTGCGCGCGCTGTGCAAGCCATGGTCAGCGGTCTGGTGGCGGATCTGGATAGCGAGGTGCGCAGCGAGCTTGCCAGCATGCGCGGCGAGCTGGATCGGGTATGCGCCCTGGTACGGGATGCGGTCGGCAAACTGAACAGCAGTTTCAATGGCCTCAATGACCAGTCCCGGTCACAACAGGATCAAGTGCTGACGCTGATCGAGTGCGTCACCGGAACGGTATCCGTAAACGGCGCCAAACGTATCAGCTTCGAACAGTTTACGCGCGAAACCAATTCCGTACTGCAGTACTACATCGATCTGCTGGTCGACATCAGCAAGCGCAGCGTCGAGACCGTGCACAAGATGGATGACATGGTCAAGCAGATCGATGCGATCTTCGTGCTGCTTGCCGACATCAAGACCATCGCCGACCAGACCAACCTGCTGGCGCTCAATGCCGCGATCGAGGCGGCCCGCGCTGGCGAGGCCGGGCGCGGTTTCGCGGTCGTGGCCGACGAGGTGCGCAAGCTGTCTATGCATTCCAACAAGTTCAACGAACAGATACGCGACGAGGTGGAAGCGACCAAAAAGACCATTTCGGATGTGCGCCGCATCGTCGGCGAGGTGGCCGCCAAGGACATGACTATCGCGATTGAATCAAAGGGCAAGGTCGAAACGATGTTGACCGAGGTTGGTAACATGAACCAGCAGATCTCCGGCACGCTCGGCAGCCTCTCCGGCATCACCGGGGAGATCAACAATTCTGTTGGCCTGGCGGTGCGTTCTCTGCAGTTCGAGGATATCGTCAGCCAGATCATGGGTTATGTGCTGAGCCAGGCCGGCGACATCGAGACCGCTCTGGACCACATGAAGACCGCCATCGCCCAGCCGGCGCCGGACGGAGACTACGCGGCCCACCTGCAGACCATGCGCCGCCAGATCGGCGAGCTGCTGGCCAGGCAGAAGGCCGGCCGGCACATGGCCGCGGATCAGGCGACCATGCAGGCGGGTGAGGTACAGCTCTTCTGATCCCGGGAAGGGCCGTGGTGAAAATTGAATCAAATGTGAAGAGAGAAGGGAGCAATCATGCCGGTCACGTCCACCATAGCGGGTGATGGTAAACAGATTACCATCCACATCAGCGGCCAGTTCAACTTTTCAGTCTACAAGGAGTTCCGCGCGGCCTATCAGCGCGCGGAGCCGCTGGCCGGCACTGCCTACGTCATCGACATGGTCGGGACCGACTACATGGACAGTTCCGCGCTCGGCATGCTGTTGCTGCTGCGAGAACGTGTCGGTAACGACAAGGCCGAGATCGCCATCACCCATTGCAATCCGGAGATCCGCAAGATCTTCAAGATCTCCAAGTTCGACCGCTTGTTCAAGATCGACTGACCGGTTCCGGAGGCAAGTGTGGCGGAACCTATTCCTGTGCCGTATGCGGATGCGGGGACTCCAGCGGCGCCGGAGACGGCCGTCCCGGAGCCCCTGCGGTTTCTCATTGTCGATGACGAGCGCATCAACCTGCTGGTGTTACGCGCGATTCTGGAGCACGACGGCCACCAGGTCATCCAGGCGGCCAACGGCACGGAAGCGGTGGCCGCCTTCGCGCGTGAACAGCCGGACATGGTACTCATGGATGTGATGATGCCGGTCATGGATGGCTATGAGGCCACGCGCCGCATCAAGACCCTGGCCGGCGGACGTCTCGTGCCGGTGATCTTTCTGACCGCGCTCACCGATGAAGTGGCGCTGGCGCGCTGCATCGAGGCGGGCGGCGACGACTTTCTCACCAAGCCCTACAACCGCGTCATCCTGCAGTCCAAGATCGGCGCCCTGCTGCGTCTGCGCGAGCTGTACCGGGTGCGCGAGCGCCTGCACGATGAAATCCTGCTTCACCATCGGCGCCTGCAGCAGGAGCAGACCATAGCGGAATGCATCTTCCGCAAGGTGGTGCATCGAGGCTGTCTCGATATTCCCGATATCCGCTATCTGATTTCTCCGGCCGCGCTGTTCAACGGCGACCTGTTACTCGCGGCACGTCGCCCGAGCGGCGGGCTGGTGGTGATGCTCGGCGACTTCACCGGACACGGATTGCCGGCGGCCGTCGCCGCATTGCCGACGGCGGAAGTATTTTATGTGATGACCGCGAAGGGCTATTCGATCGGCTACATCGTCGGCGAGATCAACCAGAAACTGAAATCGACGTTGCCACCGGAACTGTTTTTTGCCGCCTGCCTGCTCTAGACAGATGCCTCGGGCGCCTCGCTCGCCGTGTGGAACGGCGGAGTTCCGGACGTGCTGATCCGTGCGGCGCACGGGAAAGCGCTGCGCCGCCTACCGTCGCGCCATTTGCCGCTCGGAGTTCTGAATAACGCCGGGCTCGATCGCAGCGTCGAACTGGTCCGGCTGGATGCGGGCGACCGGATCTACGTATACACCGATGGTCTGACCGAGGCGCTGAATGCCACCGGTGAAATGTTCGGCGAGAAGCGCCTGAGCAGCTGCCTGACGGAAGACACGAATGACACGTTCGCATTGCTTTGTGCTTCGCTCGAGCACTTCCGCGGCGATATCGTGCAGCACGATGATATCACGTTGTTGGAGCTCACATCCGCGGTGGGCAAGCAGAAGGCGACAACCGATCCGGTTATGTCTGTCGCCCCCCAGCGTCCGCCAGCATACTGGCGGGTGACGCTGGAACTCAAGATCGACGCCTTGCGTCAGGCGAATCCGTTACCGACGGTGTTGCAGCTCATAACCGAATTGCAGGCATTGCATGAACACCGCGAACGCATCTACATGATTGTTGCGGAGATGTTCAATAATGCGCTCGAACACGGCCTGTTACGGCTCGATTCTGCGCTCAAGAATACACCGCAGGGCTTTGCCGAATTCTACCGGCGCCGCGAACAGGCACTCGCGACGCTCGCCGAGGGCTGGATTGAAATCGAGCTGACACATGTGCCGTGCGCCGGCGGCGGCCGGCTTACCATCCAGGTGCGCGACAGCGGCCGGGCTTTGTCGGACAGGCACCCGTCGATATTGTCGTCAACGAAACTGCCAGCGGGCGCGGCCTGGCCTTGCTGCACTCCCTGTGTAAGACCGTGGTGGTACACCATCCGGGTAACCGCGTAGAGGCGGTGTATGAGTGGCCCTGAGCGCGCAGACTGTCTTAGGGAGGAGCGTGACCTGCCAAGCATAGATCGGTTGGACGGCTCCCCACCCTGCGCTCTTCTGGTATCGGCGTGCGTGCATGGTGCTGTTCATTCTGCTGTTGGCGTTTACCTGCACGACGCACGCCGCGCCGCAAAGCTATTCGTTCGGTGTCGTGCCGCAGTACGACCAGCGCCGCTTGGTGGCGATCTGGCATCCGATTCTCGACGAGCTCACGCGCCGCACCGGATTGCGGTTTACGCTGATTGGTGTGCCGCAGACGGCTAAGTTCGAGAAGCGTTTTCTCGCCGGCCAGTACGACTTCACCTACATGAATCCGTATCACGCAGCGCTGGCGACGCGCCGCCAGAATTATCAGATGTTGGTGCGCGATCAGGCGCAGGTGTTGTGTGGACTGATTGTGGTGCGTCGCGACAGTCCGCTGCACTCGCCGTATGATCTCGCCGGCAAGACCGTGGCGTTCCCCTCGCCCAACGCGATCGGCGCCTCGCTGCTGGTGCGTGCCGACCTGGCACGCCTGTTTCATGTGCGCATCACGCCGCGCTATGTGCATACCCACACCTCGGTGTATCTGCAAGTAGCGCAGGGGCTGGTCGAGGCCGGCGGCGGGGTCCCGGGTACGCTTGCTGGCCAGCCGGAGAGCGTGCGCAAGCGTTTGCGCGTGATTCACACCACCACCAGGGTGCCGTCGCATCCAGTGGTGGCGCACCCGCGCGTGCCCTTGGCGACGCAAAACAAGGTGCGTCAGGCGTTTCTCGACATGGGTGCGACAAGTGCGGGGCAGGCGCTGCTTGCGCGCGTGCCGATCCAGCGCCCGGGAATACGCGCTCATGGAACAGCTCGGTCTCGAGGAATTCTACGTCGACGACTCCAGGGATGGAGGAGGTAGATCGCGTCGGGAACACGCGGCCGAGGACGGAGCGCGATGAGCCTGCGCCGGCCAGATGCTGCGCAAGCTCGGCTGTCAGGTGGATCTGGTCAGCAGTGGACAGGAAGCCGTGGCGGCCGCAACGCGCCAAACCTGTGACTTGGTGCTGATGGATATCCAGATGCCGGACATGGACGGCTACGAGGCGAACCGCCAGATCCGCCACCTGCAGACGACGCACAGCGTGGCACACATGCCGATCATCGCGCTTACTGCCAATGCCGTGCAGGGCGATCGCAATCTCTGCATCGCCGCCGGCATGGACGATTGCCTGTCGAAGCCGGTCGGCATGGAAGTGCTGCGCGCGATGTTTGTTCGCTGGCAGTTGGGGGTGGCGGACCGAGCTGGCACCAGGACATCACCCGCATGTACGGGAACTGACAGCCGCTGCGCCGCAAGCCGAACACGGTAGGGTAACACCCGGCGACGGGACGGTACCCAGGCTTGAATGTGAGCAGGATCTTCATCGCGCTGACCTGTCTCGTCACCTCCCCGGCACGGGAATTGCTTTTTACCGTTCAGACACGAGCCGCTTAGTGGTTCACCCGTAAGCAGGAGAGAAGCATGCCCCAGGCAATTCAGGTCAATCCCGCCGTCAGCCAGCTGGCCACTACCAGCGGGTCACCCAGTGTCGGCACAGAAAGCCCGGAATCCGGGCAATCTTTCGAATCCGCGCTGGCCGGCCAGCTCGCGGGCGGCGAGCCCCCGGTCGCAGATGCCGGGACGACGGGAAGCGCTGCCGCCGATGCGACGCCGGATGCCAGTGCATCGATGGCCACCGTACTTGCCGCAAGCGGCAACGCCTTGCCGCCCCCGTTGCCGCCAGTTCCGGTGGACCTGGCCGCGCTTGCCGCCGCGGGCACCGAGGCGGTGACCGAATCCCTCGCCGGCACAAGCGTCGCGCCGCTGGGTGCGGTGGCCGATGACCTAAAGAAGAAGGAAGTTTCCGCCGCGCCGCAAGCGGCGGCCGATGTCCTGCTTGCCGCTGCTCCACTGCCCGCTGTCCCGGCATCGATTATGACCACGTCGGCAATGGCACCGCCTGATCAAGCACCTGTTGTTTTGCCGGCCAAGGAAGGTCAATCCCTTGCTGCTTCGGTCGAGTCCTCGTTGAATCGTCCGGCAGTTTCAAACATCGCGACGCGCACCGCCGCAGCGGATGCGCAGACGCTCGCGGCGTTGTCTGCTGAGGCCACGGCGGGAGCAGCGACCGCGAAGACTGCGGACGTGCCGGCTTCCCTCGAAGTGTTTCGGTCGGTACTGAAGGAAATTTCACCGACCACGGCGGATGTCCGGCCGGCATTGACTTCCTTGCTGGCGGCATCCGGACCCGTGCCGGCAAGCAGTTTCGCCGGCCCGATTGCCAGCAACCAGACGCCAGGGGCACCGCTCGCCAGCGCCGCGATCACGGTTCCCTTCGGCCAGGCCGATTGGGGGCAGGCATTCGGCAACCAGGTGGTCTGGGCAGTCAATCAAGGCATGCCCGGCGCGGAGCTGCATTTGTCGCCGCCCGATCTTGGCCCGATGAGTGTGCGCATCAGCATGGATCAGGATCAGGCGAGTATGGCGTTCAGCTCGCCGCACGCCGTAGTGCGCGAAGCGATCGAAGCGGCGCTGCCGCGCCTGCGCGACATGCTGGGCAGCCAAGGCATTACGCTCGCGGACGTGAATGTCTCGCAACACGGCGCTGCCGACTCGCAGCGCGAGCCGGGCGAATGGCGGAGCGGTACTACCGATGCTAACACCGGGGCCGGCCAGGGGAGCGTGATGGGCGCCGCTCCGACGCGCACCAGCGTCGGAATGCTGGACGTTTACGTGTAACGCGCCGATCGGGCGGGGCCCACCCCGGTGCTTCCTTAATGAAGTCTCCGCCGCACTGTCAGGGAACCGCCGGCTGTCGGCATTACCGCCATATGCCTGTGCGCGGACGTCAATTTCCCGGCAGCGTGTCTGAAGTCCTCTAGTAACCACCTGAAATCCCTTCTGTTTTTTATAGGCTGTGGCTGGCACACGGCTTGCTATGGAGCAGGTAGTGATGCGCCGGTGTTGGGGATGAGAGATGGCCAAGGCAGACAAAAAGACCTCGGATGAAATCGAGGACGACGAGGAAGAGAAAAAGGAAGCACCCGCTTCCCGCTTCCCGCTCAAAAAAATCCTGATCATTGCGGCGGCCGTGCTCGCGCTCATTGGCATGAGCGTCGGCGGCACCATGCTGGCCAGCAGTCTGGCCAGCAAGAGCGAACCGGTAAAAAAGAAGGCGACCAAGACCGCCACCGACGCTGCCGAGGGCGAGGAAAAAGACGCGCAGGCAAAAGACGGCGAGCAACCAGATGCCAAGGAAGGCGAGCAGGACAAGGCCGATGCCGAAGGCGAAGGCGATGACGATACCAACCTGGATGGCACGCCACGTGTGGCGGTGTACATGGATTTCGAGCAGCCGTTCGTGGTGAATTTTCAGGATGAAGGCCAACTGCGTTATTTGCAGATCACCATCTCGGTGATGACCAAGAACCCAAAGGTAGTCGAGGAGCTGAAGCGCCACATGCCACTCATCCGTAACAACCTGGTGATGCTGTTCAGCGGTCAGTCACGTGAGGGCGTTATCTCACGTGAGGGCAAGGAGAAGATTCGCAAGGAGGCCGAGGCCGAGGTACAGAAGATCCTCAAGGAGCAGACCGGCAACCCGGGCGTGAAGGCGCTCTATTTCACCAGCTTCGTGATGCAGTAACCGGCTATGGCACAGCAAGATATCCTTTCCCAGGACGAGATCGACGCGCTGCTGCATGGTGTCGAGGGCGGCAAGGTCGAGACCGGTAACGATCCGAATCTGCTCGACGGCCAGGCGCGCCAATACGATCTCGCCAGCAACGAACGCATCGTGCGCGGGCGCATGCCCACGCTCGAGATGATCAACGACCGGTTCGCACGCTTCCTGCGTACCACCATCTTCAACCTGTTACGGCGTACCGCCGAGATCTCGGTCGGCGGTGTGCAGACGCTCAAGTTCTCGCAATACGCACACACCTTGTTCCTGCCGACCAGTCTCAATCTGGTGCGGGTGCGTCCGCTGCGTGGTACCGGCTTGGTGGTCTTCGACCCGAAGCTGGTATTCACGCTGGTGGACAATTTCTTTGGCGGCGATGGACGTTTCTATACCAAGATCGAGGGTCGCGACTTTACGCCGACCGAGCGGCGCGTGATCCAGATGCTGCTCACCCAGGTGCTCAAGGATCTGCAAGAGGCCTGGTCGATGGTAGCGGATGTGGAATTCGAGTATCTGAACTCGGAAATGAACCCGCAGTTCGCCAACATTGTGAGCCCCACCGAAGTGGTGGTGGTCAACAGCTTTCACGTCGAGCTGGAGGGCGGCGGCGGCGACATCCATCTCACCTTGCCGTACGCCATGATCGAGCCCTTGCGTGAACTGCTCGCCGCCGGTATGCAGAGCGATCGCAAGGAAGTGGACGATCGTTGGCCGAGCTCCTTGCGCAACGAGGTCAAGGCCACCGTCGTGGAACTGGAAGCGACCTTGGCCGAGACCGAAATCACCCTCGGTGATCTGTTGAGCATGAAGCCGGGGGATGTGATCCCCATCGATTTGCCACGCGCCGTGTACGCCTGTGTGGACGGCGTGCCGGTGTTCACCGGTCAGTTCGGTGTGTCGCGCGGCAACAATGCACTGAAGGTACTGGAACGCGTCGTCGCCAAGAATTGACGGCCACGCCGTGTGCGGTCTTACCCAACCCGAGTCAGACAAGCAGGATCGAAACCATGAGTGACGCAGCCAAGAGCATGAGCGCCGCCGAAAATCTCGAACGTGCCGCCTTCCAGAATCTGCAACCGGCCGGTGGCAACGGAACAGAGGCCAATCTGGATACGGTGCTCGACATTCCAGTGACCATTTCCATGGAGATCGGCCGCACCAAGATCAGCATCCGCAACCTGTTGCAGCTCAATCAGGGATCGGTGGTGGAACTCGACCGGCTCGCCGGCGAACCGCTCGACGTGATGGTGAACGGTACGCTCATCGCGCACGGCGAGGTCGTGGTGGTGAACGACAAGTACGGCATCCGTCTGACGGATGTCGTAAGCGCGGCGGAACGAGTCAAGAAACTCAAATAAACGATGGATGCGGTTTTCCCGTCGCGTACCGGGGAAACCACCAGACCGACCCAACTGAGAACGCAGCATGAAACACGCGTGCCTTTCCTATCCGATCCTGACCACCTTGGCGGCGCTCCCGAGCACACCGGCATTGGCCGCCGCGGCGCCGGCCGCTTCCGAACCGCTGGCGGCTGCCAACCTGTTTCAACTGTTGTTCGGCCTGATCGTGGTGCTGATCGCGATCGGCGTGACCGCATTACTGTTGCGGCGCCTCGGGCGTCTGCCACAGGGGCCGGGCGCGCTGCGCGTGCTCGCGGGCCTTAGCCTCGGCGCGCGTGAACGCGCCGTACTGATCCAGGTGGGCGACAAACAGATTCTGCTCGGCGTCGCGCCCGGGCGCGTCCAGGCCTTACATGTGCTCGAACGGCCGGTCGATACCGCCGCCCCACTGGGCGCGGCCGGTGGTTTTGCCGAGCGCTTGGCGCAACTCATGAAGGGTGGCCGTTCATGACGCCTTGGCGTATTGCCGCCATGGCGATTGTGTTTGCGCTGTTGCCGCTGACGGCGACGGCGGCCGATCCGGGCCTCACGGCCATTACCGTCACCAGCGGTCCGGGCGGGTCGCAGACCTACAGCGTCAGCATCCAAGTGCTGCTGTTCATGACGGCCCTGACGCTGCTGCCGGCGGCACTCATGATGATGACCAGCTTCACGCGCATCATCATTGTCATGGCGATCCTGCGCCAGGCGCTCGGTACGGCGCAAACACCGTCCAACCAGATCCTGATCGGCTTGTCGCTGTTCCTGACGTTCTTCATCATGTCGCCGGTGCTGGAGAAGGCCAATCAGGACGGCCTGCAGCCCTATCTGAAAAACGAACTCAAGGCCGAGGATGCGCTGGCCCGCGCCGCCGAACCGTTTCGTGGCTTCATGTTGCGCCAGACGCGCGACGCCGATCTGGCGCTGTTCATGCGCCTGTCCGGCAAGCAGGGCCTGGCGGCGAACGAGACGGTGCCGTTCACCTTGCTCATTCCGGCGTTCATCACCAGCGAGCTGAACACCGCCTTCCAGATCGGCTTCCTGCTGTTCATCCCGTTCCTGATTATCGATCTGGTGATCGCCAGTGTGCTCATGGCCATGGGCATGATGATGCTCTCGCCGGCGATCATCTCGCTGCCGTTCAAACTCATGCTGTTCGTGCTGGTGGACGGCTGGACACTCATTATGGGCTCGCTAGCGGCGAGCTTTCTGACGTGAGCAGCGCGGCATGACGCCGGAATCCGTGATCACCATCGGCCAACAGGCCATGGAAATGACCGTGCTCCTGGCCGGGCCGATCCTGCTGACCGTGCTGATCATTGGTCTCATCATTGGTCTGTTTCAGGCTGTCACCCAGATCAACGAAATGACCTTGAGTTTTGTGCCCAAGCTGATCGCCGTCGGCCTGGTGTTGCTGGTGAGCGGCGCCTGGATGCTGAACGTGTTCACCGGCTACGTGCGCGGGCTCATCGAGAGCATTCCGTCACTGATCGGCTAGGAGATGGACCATGCACTTTACCAGCGCCGAGATCACCGCCTGGATCGGCGCGTTTCTCTGGCCGTTCTTCCGCATCGCCGCCATGTTGGCGAGTGCCGCGGTGTTTGGCATGCGCGCGCTGCCGATGCGCCTGCGCCTGATGCTGGCGCTGGCCCTGGCGCTGGTGCTCGCACCGCTCGCCGGGCCGATGCCGGCCGTGGAGCTGATGAGCGCGGAAGGATTCCTGATTACCGCCCAGCAGATCCTGATCGGCGTGGCCATGGGCTTTGTGCTGCGCATGGTGTTCGCCGCCATCGAGCTCACGGGCGAGATGATCGGCTCACTCATGGGGCTCGGTTTTGCCTCATTGGTGGATCCGCAGAATGGTGTGCAGGTGCCGGTAGTGAGCCAACTCTACGTGTTGCTGGCCACGCTCATGTTCCTGGCGCTCAACGGCCACCTGCTGTGGATCGAGGCGGTGGCCGAGAGCTTCCGCCTGATTCCGGTGGGCACCAGCGGCATCGCGCCGGAAGGGGCGTGGGCGCTGGTCGGTTTTGCCAGTGAGGTTTTCGGTTGGGCGGTGCGCATGGCGCTGCCGGTGGTGGCCGCGCTGCTGGTGGTGAATCTCGCGTTTGGCGTGCTGGCGCGCACCAGCCCGCAGCTCAACGTGTTCTCGGTCGGGTTCCCGGCGGCGCTGCTCATCGGGCTGGCACTGATGTTGATGACGTTGCCGGCCGTGCTGCTCAAGGTCGGTCCGTTGACGTCCGCAGGCCTCGAGCAGGTCGGACTCGTTCTCACCGGGGGGCGCTGACGTGGCCGAACACGACAGCGGGCAGGAACGCACCGAACGCGCCACACCCCGACGTGAGCGGGAGGCGCGCGAGAAGGGCACGGTCGCGCGCTCGCGCGAACTCAACACCGTGGCGCTGCTGGTGGCCGGCTCGGGCGGCCTGCTGCTGCTCGGCAGCGGCATCGTCGAGACCATCGGGCACGTAATGCGCGCCAGTTTTCAGTTCGACCACGCGCGACTCGCGGATGCCTCGCAGACGTCAGTGGCGCTCGGCGACGCGCTGCTGGCCATGCTCGCGGCACTGTTGCCGCTGTTTCTGTTGCTCATGGCCGCGGCCGTGCTGTCCTCGATCGCGCTCGGCGGGCTCAACTTCAGCAGTAAGGCCCTGTCCTTCCAGTGGGAACGGGTCAGTCCGTTCAAGGGTCTGGCGCGGATCTTCTCCGCCCAGGGCATCATGGAAATGCTGAAGTCCCTCGCCAAGTTCCTGCTGGTGGGGACGATCGCAGTCTGGTGGTTGTGGCACAAGGCCGGCGAATTTCTCGTGCTCAGCGAACTATCGGTGGAGGGCGGGCTGACCACCGCCGCGCATCTCATCATTTGGTCGTTTCTCATGATCAGCCTGGGGACGATCCTGATCGCCGCCATCGACGTGCCGTTCCAGCTCTGGCAACACAGCCGCCAGTTGCGCATGACCCGTCAGGAAGTGCGCGACGAAATGAAAGAGAGCGAGGGTCGGCCGGAAGTGAAGCAACAGATCCGGCGCCTGCAACGTGAGCTGGCACAACGGCGCATGATGCAGGAAGTGCCGAAGGCCGACGTGATCGTCACCAACCCGACACATTTTGCGGTGGCGCTGCGTTACGACGCCGGCAAGATGCGCGCCCCGCGCGTGGTTGCCAAGGGCGCGGACCTGATCGCCCGCAACATCCGCACCATCGGCGCCGAGCATCGTGTGCCGGTCTTCGAGGCGCCACCGCTGGCGCGCGCACTTTTCTACGGCGCCGAACTCGACCAGGAAATTCCCGAGGGCCTGTATCTCGCGGTCGCCCAGGTGCTGGCCTATGTCATGCAGCTGCGCGACCCGCGCCCGGGCGCGATGCCGACCCCGCCCGGCGATCTGCCGATTCCGCCGGAATTGCGGAGGGATGCATGAGTCGGTTCACATATTCTTATGGCGTAGGGTGCGCTTGTGCCGTGCACGGATGCACCAATGCCGCGAAGCGCATGGATGCGCGAGGGCGGCCGCACCGTCCTTTTGTTCGTCATCCCGGCGAAAGCCGGGATCCAGGCTTTGCATCGAATCGCCTGCGGCGATGCCTGAACCGCAATGATGCCGCTGGCCGCGCGGCGGCGGGTTACCTTTCTTTGCTCGTACAAAGAAAGGTAACCCAAAGAAAGCACGCCCCGGAGCCGCCGACACCTCCTGCGCTTCCCGCCTTCGGCTGCGATGCTCGGCGGCGGCTACGGGGACCCAAAGTCAAAAGCAACATCCTAAAAGTGTGCGCTACGCGCACTCTCCTGGTTTTTTGGTTTTCAGCCCCGTCAGAGCTCGCCGAGCACCGCAGTGAGGCCGGGGGAAGTCGCGGGCCGCTGTTCGAGCCCGAAGCGCGTCTCTCAGCGCTCGGCGAGTTCGGCCCGCGCCCGGCCTCGCGAGGAGCGCAGGGTACCGCGCGCTTTATGCGCGGAGAGCGATCGGGTGTGCTTTCTTTTGGTTACTTTTCTTTGCACACGCAAAGAAAAGTAACCCGCCCGCGGCGCGGGAGCCGCATCGAAAACAGATCGCCGCAGGCGATCCAACCCCAGGCAAGAACCAACAGGGCCACCGCACATGGATGATCTCATGGGCACCCTGAAGCGTATGGTCGGCGGCGGCTTGGGCGTGCCGCTGTTGCTGGTCGTGCTGCTGGCGATGATGGTGGTGCCGTTGCCGCCGCTGGCGCTCGACATGCTATTCACCTTCAACATTCTGCTGTCGCTGATCGTGTTGCTGGTGGCGGTGTACGCACTCAAGCCGCTCGACTTCGCTGTGTTCCCGACCGTGCTGCTGCTCACCACACTGCTGCGGCTGGCGCTGAATGTCGCCTCGACGCGCGTCGTGCTGCTGCATGGCCACACCGGCGGCGATGCGGCCGGCCAGGTGATCAAGGCGTTCGGCGATTTTGTGATCGGCGGCAACTATGCGGTCGGTGTGGTGGTGTTCGCGATTCTCGTGATCATCAACTTTGTGGTGGTCACGAAGGGTGCCGGACGCATCGCCGAGGTGAGTGCGCGCTTCACCTTGGACGCTATGCCCGGCAAGCAGATGGCAATCGATGCCGACCTCAATGCCGGACTCCTGACCCAGGAGCAGGCCAAGCTGCGGCGCACCGAGGTCGCTTCCGAGGCGGATTTCTACGGCGCCATGGACGGTGCCTCCAAGTTTGTGCGCGGCGACGCGGTGGCCGGCATCCTGATCGTGTTCATCAATCTGTTCGGCGGGCTTGGCATCGGCATGCTGCAACACAGCATGGGCTTCGGCGACGCGATGCAGAACTACACGCTGCTGACCATTGGCGATGGCCTGGTGGCACAGATCCCGTCGCTGTTGTTGTCGGTCGCGGCCGCCATCCTGGTGACGCGCGTCTCCACTTCGCAGGACATGGGTCGGCAGATCACCACCCAGATGTTCGACAATCCGCGCGCACTGTATGTGGCGGCCGGTGTGATCGGCAGCATGGGCTTGCTGCCCGGCATGCCGAATTTCGCCTTTCTCACGCTCGCCCTGGCCGCCGTCGGCATGGCCTACATGATCAGTCAGCGCAAGCGCGCCGAAGCGCTTGCACCGGCGACGCCGGACGTTTCCGCGACTCCGGTGGTGGCACCGGAGAATCGCGATGTCGGCTGGGAAGACGTCCGGCCGCTCGATGTGCTCGGACTGGAAGTCGGATATCGCCTGATCCCGCTGGTGGACAAGAACCAGGGCGGGCAGCTCATGACGCGCATCAAGGGCGTGCGCCGCAAGATTTCACAGGAGCTGGGATTTCTGGTACCGGCGGTGCATATCCGCGACAACCTGAACCTCGCGCCCAATGCCTATCGCCTGAGTCTGCTCGGCGTCACCGTGAGCGAGGCCGAGATTTATCCGGAGCGCATGCTCGCCATCAACCCGGGGCGGGTCTTCGGCACGCTGCCCGGCCTGCCCACCAAGGACCCGGCATTCGGCCTGGAGGCGCTGTGGATTGAGAACGCGCAGCGCGATCAGGCGCAGACCCTCGGCTACACCGTGGTGGATGCGAGCACAGTGATCGCCACGCATCTGTCGCAGATTCTCCAGACCCATGCGCACGAGCTGCTCGGCCGCGAAGAAGTGCAGCAGCTGCTCAACAATCTGGCCAAGAGCGCGCCCAAGTTGGTCGAGGATCTGGTGCCGAAGGCCCTGGCGCTTGGCACCGTGGTGAAGGTGCTGCAGAACCTGCTCGAGGAAAAAATTCCGATCCGCGATATTCGTACCATCGCCGAAACCTTGGCGGACCACGCTGCGCAGAGTCAAGACGCCGGCGTACTGACCGGCGCCGTGCGCATGGCGCTGGCGCGTTCAATTGTCCAGCAGATCAATGGGATGAACGCGGAGCTGCCGGTGATCACCCTCAACCCGACGCTGGAACAGATATTGCAACAACCATTGCAGGGTGGGGCGGACGGCGCCGGTTTCGAGCCGGGACTGGCCGAGCGGCTGCAGAAGTCACTGGTCGAGGTGACCCAGCGTCAGGAGTCGGCCGGTCAGCCGGCAGTATTGCTGGTACCGCCGGGGTTGCGCGCGATGCTGGCGCGCTTCCTGCGGCACGCGGTGCCGGGTCTGACGGTCCTCGCCTACAACGAGATTCCGGGCAACAAGCAGGTGCGGATTGTGGCAACGGTGGGCCAGTCGTAGCAGGCGACAACAGACGAACAACGAGCACTCATGAAAATCAAACGCTACTTCGCGCCGGACATCCGGCAAGCCATTCGCAAGGTGCGCGAAGACCAGGGTCCGGACGCCGTGATTCTCTCGAATCGCAGTGTGGACGGCGGTGTCGAGATAGTCGCGGCCGTGGACTACGAGGCGTTTGTCGCCGATCTTGGCAACAGCGGCGCCGGCACGAATACCAACGCGCGCGCCAACCGCGCGCGCGACGATGGTGGGACAACACTAGCGCGCACGCGTCGGGAACAGGCGATTGAGGAAGTCCTGCCGGAGGCATCGGCCGCAGACGAAATGGGGCCGGGGGGTTCAATCGCTGACGTCGGGCGCGAACTCAAGACCCTGCGCGGCATGCTCGAACACCAGTTGTCCGGACTCGCTTGGGGCGAGCTCGGGCGCCGCCACCCGCTGCGTATGCTGCTGATCCGGCGCCTGCGCGAGCTGGGTCTGGGCGCGGCACTGGCGCAGAAGATCGCCTGCGAAATTCCCGAGCAGCCGGACAGTGAACGTGCCTGGCGTCAGGCGCTGGCCCTGCTCGCGCATTATCTGCCGGTCACGAACGATGACATCCTCAGTCACGGCGGGGTGGTCGCACTCGTTGGCCCCACGGGCGTGGGCAAGACCACGAGCGTGGCCAAACTGGCCGCGCGTTATCTGTTGCGCCATGGCCCAAAAAGCGTGGCGCTCATCACCGCCGATGACCAGCGCATCGGTGCGCACGAACAACTGAAGATTTACGGCCAGATTCTGGATATCCCGGTGCGGGTGGCGCGCGACCACGCGTCGTTGCAGGCCGCGCTCAGCGAGTTGCGCGCGCATCGACTCATCCTCATCGACACCGCCGGCATGAGCCAGCGCGATGTGCGACTTGCCGAACAGCTGTCGATGGTGCGTTCCGGTTCGCCGGCCGTGAAGCTGTTTCTGGTGCTGGCCGCCAATGCCCAGATCGCCGCACTCGAAGAGACCGTGGCGGCATTCGGCGCGACGGCCCTGCAGGGCGCCATCATCACCAAGGCGGACGAAACCTCGAGTCTCGGCGGCGTATTAAGCGTGCTGAGCTCGCACGGCCTGCCGGTGGCATACGTGAGCGAGGGACAGCGCGTGCCGGAAGACCTGATCCCGGCGCGTTCGCACAGTCTGGTATCGCGCTGCGTCGCAGTCATGCAGCAGACACGCACGGCGCTGGCGAAACAGCCGGTGCGCTATCGAAAGGTGGCCCAGCATGCTTAATCCCGGAACGCTTGCCGATCAGGCCGCCGGCCTGCGGCGCATCGCCAATCCCAAGCCAGTGCGCGTGATCGCGGTCACCAGCGGCAAGGGCGGCGTGGGCAAGACCAACGTGTCGGTCAACCTAGCCACGGCCATGGCACAGAGCGGCAAACAGGTATTGCTGCTGGATGCCGATCTCGGACTCGCGAACGTGGACGTGATGCTGGGTCTGCATCCGGACCACAACCTGTCGCATGTGCTGTCCGGCGAGCGTACGCTCGAAGAAATTCTGGTAACGGCCCCGGGCGGGTTCCGGGTGGTGCCAGCCGCATCCGGCGTGAAGTCCATGCTCGAACTGGGCGCGCGCGAACACGCCGGGCTGGTGCAGGCGTTCAGTGAACTCAGCACGTCGCTCGATGTGCTGCTCATCGATACTGCCGCCGGCCTGTCGGATGGCGTCATCACCTACACGCGTGCCGCGCAGGAGGTGATCGTGGTGGTGTGCGACGAGCCGGCCTCGATTACCGACGCCTATGCGCTCATCAAGGTCATGAGTCGCGACTATGGCCACAAGCGCTTCCGCATTCTGGCCAACATGGCGCGCTCGATCCGCGAAGGTTATGAACTGTTCGGCAAGATCGCGCGCGTCACCGACAAGTTTCTGAGTGTGTCCCTGGATTTCCTTGGCAGTATCCCGCACGACGAACTGCTGCGCCAGGCGGTGCAGAAGCAGCGCGCGGTGGTCGAGGTGTATCCGGCCAGCCGTGCCTCCCAGGCATTCAAGAAACTGGTGCCCAAGGTCGATAACTGGCCTGTACCGGTCGCGGCCTCCGGGCATGTGGAGTTTTTCGTCGAGCGGCTGGTGAATGCGCGACGCGACGGTGCGGCGACGCTGGCATGAAAGGCGCGGCCGCCTACGCATCGGTGCATGCCGGGTCGGGCGATGACCTGGTGAAGACACATCTGGCGCTGGTGAAGCGTATTGCCTATCACCTGATCAGCCGCCTGCCGTCGAGTGTGCAGGTGGACGACCTGATTCAGGCCGGGCTCATCGGCCTGATGGAAGCGGCGGCGCACTTCGACGCGACACAGGGCGCGAGTTTCGAGACCTATGCCGGGATTCGGGTGCGTGGCGCGATGCTCGACGAGGTCCGGCGCTACGACTGGGCGCCGCGTTCGGTGCACCGCAAGGCGCGCGCCGTCGCTGAGGCCATGCGCACGGTCGAGCAGACGCGCGGACGCGATGCGGAGGACGCGGAAGTCGCCAAGACAATGGGCATCACGCTGGACGAGTATCACCAGATTCTGCAAGACGCGAGCGCCTGCAAGCTGTTCAGCATCGACAGCGAGGAAGGCGAGGCCATCGGCGACATGCTGTCGGACGATCGCCCCGGGCCGGAAGCGGCGCTGGAGGAAACGGATTTTCGCAATGAGATGAGCAGGGCCCTCAACGGCCTGCCGGAGCGCGAGCGGGTGGTGCTGGCGCTGTATTACGACGAGGAACTGAATCTGCGCGAGATCGGTGCAGTGCTGGGCGTGAGTGAGTCACGCGTCTGTCAGATTCACAGCCAGGCGTTGTTGCGTCTCAAGGCGCGCATGCGTGACCAGAAGACATAAGAGCGGTACAGGAGCCTAAGTATGGACAAGAACATGAAGATTCTGATCGTGGACGATTTTTCCACCATGCGGCGCATTATCAAGGGCCTGCTGCATGAACTTGGTTTTAACAATATCGAGGAGGCGGATGACGGCAACACCGCCCTGCCGCTGCTCAAGGCCGGCAACTTCGATTTCCTGGTCACGGACTGGAACATGCCGGGCATGACCGGCCTCGATTTGCTCAAGAGCGTACGCGCCGATGCCAGGCTCGCCAAGCTACCGGTATTGCTGGTCACGGCCGAGGCGAAGCGTGAGCAGATCGTCGAGGCGGCGCAGGCCGGGGTCAATGGCTATGTCGTCAAGCCATTCACCGCCAATACCCTGAAAGAGAAGATGGACAAGATTTTCGAGCGCATTGCGACGGTGGCACAGGGCTGACGAATGCAAGGACGAGCGAAGTAGGGTTTCAAAAAAATGAAAGGACGAACGAAATAGTACCTCATTAGAAGGAATACTCATGTCAGTGCTCGACAGCAGGACCCAGGAGTACCTGGACAAGGCGCGCGAACTGGTCGCACAGATCGAGGCCGGTAAGCTTGAAAAAGCCGACGAATTGCTGGCCACCTTGAGCGGTATGCGTGAATCCAAGATCTTTCAAGAACTCGGCAAGCTCACGCGCACCCTGCATGAAGCCATCACACATTTTCCCGTGGATCCGCGCCTGGCGCGCCTCAGTGAACAGGACATCCCGGATGCGCGCGAACGTCTGCTTTATGTGGTGTCCAAGACCGAAGAATCGGCGCACCGGACACTCAAGGCGGTGGAGGAGAGCATTCCACTCGCCAAACATCTGTTGCAACGCGCGACCGAACATCAGGCGCAATGGGAGCGTTTCCTGCGGCGCGAGATGGATGTGAAGGAATTTCGTAGTCTCACTCACTCGCTGCGTGAATTTCTCGGCGGGATCATTGCCGACTCCTCCAGCCTGAGCCGCCATCTCTCCGAAGTGTTGATGGCCCAGGAGTATCAGGACATCACCGGTCAGGTGATTCAGCGCGTCATCCGCGTGGTGCAGGATGTCGAGGATGGTCTGGTCGAGATGGTGCGCGTGGTCGGCTCGCGTGCCCAGCCGGCACCGCCAGTGGCATCGCGTCTGGACGGACCGCAAATCAATCCGACCGGGCCAGATGTGGTGGCGAACCAAGACGAAGTGGACTCGTTGCTTTCCAGTCTCGGATTCTGAAGAACGGATGCCATGGCACTCGATCCCAATGATGAAATCCTGCAGGACCTGCTCGTTAGCTCGCGCGAGATCCTGGAAGCGCTCGACAAGCAACTGGTCGAGCTTGAACAGCGCCCGGACGACAAGGAACTGTTGAACGCGGTCTTCCGCGGTTTTCACACCATCAAGGGCGGCGCAAGTTTTCTGGCGCTGAACTCGCTGGTCGCGATCTGTCACCGTGGTGAGGACGTGTTCAATCTGCTGCGCCGCGGCGAGCGCGTGGTCACGCCACAGCTCATGGATGTGGTGCTGCGCGTGCTCGACAGCGTGAACGAAATGTTCGTGCACCTGAACAATGGTGTGGAGCCGCCGCCGGCCGATCCGGCGCTGCTCGCCCAGCTCGAAGCCTTGGCCAAGGATGGACCGGCCCCGCCGCCAGCCCCGGTCGCGACACCGGCGGTTGCCGCGGCACCTGCCGTTCCGACTGCCAAAGACGCCGGCACTTCTGGCGATATCACCGACGCCGAATTTGAATCGCTGCTGGATGCGCTGGCGAGCGGCGACACCACGCCGCAGAAGCCGGCTGCACCGGCCGCGACGTCCGCGGCGCCGGCCGAGAAGAAGCCCGACACCGGCGAGATCAGCGACGCGGAATTCGAGGCGCTGCTCGACCAATTGCAGGGTGGCAACAGCCCTGCAGCGACTCCGGCCGCAGCCGCGCCGGCGCCGACCAAAACACCACAGGCTGCACCCACGCCGACCCCGGTCACCGCCGCGCCGGCGCCGGTTGAGACCCGGTCGCGCGCCGCTGGACCGTCCGAGGCGGCGGCCTCTGCGTCGACCGCCGAAACCTCGGTGCGCGTGGACACACAGCGTCTGGACGAAATCATGAACATGGTCGGCGAGCTGGTGCTGGTGCGTAACCGCCTGACCAATCTGCATGCCGGCATGACCGACGAGCGCCTGACGAAGGCGATCGGTGACCTGCACATGGTCACCACCGACTTGCAGGTCGCGGTGATGAAGACCCGTATGCAGCCGATCAAGAAGGTGTACGGAAAGTTTCCGCGCGTGGTGCGCGACATTGCGCGTACCCTCAATAAAGAAATCAACCTCGAACTGCGCGGCGAGGACACCGAGGTCGACAAGAACCTGGTGGAGATGCTCAACGACCCATTGGTGCATCTGGTGCGCAATTCCTGTGATCACGGTATCGAGATGCCCGAGGCGCGTGTCGCCGCCGGCAAGCCCCGGGCGGGCACGGTGCTGCTGACGGCCGAACAGGCCGGTGATCACATCCTGCTGACGATTAGCGACGATGGCGCCGGCATGGACGCCGACGTGCTGCGGCGCAAGGCGGTGGAAAAGGGCATGATGGATGTGGAGCAGGCCGCGCGCATGACGGGGCAGGAGTGTTACAACCTGATTTTCCTGCCCGGGTTTTCCACCAAGGCCCAGATTTCGGATATCTCCGGACGCGGCGTCGGCATGGACGTGGTACGTACCAAGATCAGTTCGCTCAACGGGTCGGTTGAAATCGACTCGGAGTTGGGCAAAGGCAGCCGCATCCTGATCCGCATGCCGCTGACGCTGGCGATCATGCCGGCACTCATGGTGGTTGTGGATAAACAGATATTTGCTCTGCCGCTTGCCAGTGTGGCGGAGATCCTGGACATGGATCTCACCACCACCAATGTCGTGGATGGCCAGCTCGTGGTACTGGTGCGCGACAAGGCCATGCCGCTCTTCTACCTGCAACACTGGTTGGCCGCCGGCCAGGCGATCCGGCCGATTCCCGAGAATGGTCATGTGGTGGTCGCGCAGGTTGGTAGCCAGCGCGTCGGCTTGGTGGTGGATCAGCTGATTGGCCAGGAAGAGGCCGTGATCAAACCACTCGGCAGCCGTCTGCAGGGTACGCCGGGCCTGGCGGGCGCCACGATTACCGGTGACGGGCGCATCGCGCTCATTCTTGATCTACCCACACTCATTCGCCATTACGCGCGCCGCAATTATCGCGAGGTGGCGTGATGTCCGTGCGCGTACTGATTGTCGATGACTCCGGTTTCTTTCGCCGCCGCCTGACCGAAATCTTCGCCGCCGACCCGGGTATCCAGGTCGTGGGCACGGCGGCCAACGGGCAGGAAGCGGTCGATCAGGTTCCGCATCTCAAGCCCGATGTCATCACGATGGATATCGAGATGCCGGTGATGGACGGCATCACGGCCGTGCGTCGCATCATGGCGATACGTCCGACGCCGATTCTGATGTTCTCTTCACTCACCACCGAGGGCGCGACCGCCACGTTCGATGCCTTGGAAGCGGGCGCGGCGGATTACCTGCCCAAGCGCCTTGAAGACATCGCCGCCGATCGGAATGTCGCCATTCGCGAACTAATCTCGCGTGTGCGTCTGTTGGCCACGCGCAGCACGCGGCCGGCCCCGCGCCCGCAGGCCGAGGCGTTGGTGCGTGAGCTGGTGCGTGCCCCGGCAGGTCGCGCCGGCGCTGCCGGGCATTACCGGATTCTGACCATCGGCGCGTCCACCGGCGGACCGGTGGCGCTGCAACAGGTACTCATGGCGTTGCCGAAAGATTTTCCGCTGCCGATTCTGCTGATCCAGCACATGCCGGGCACTTTTACCGGCCCGTTTGCGCAGCGCCTCAACCAGATGTGCAAGATTACCGTCAAGGAAGCGGTGGACGGGGATGTGCTCACATCCGGTCAGGCGCTGTTGGCGCCGGGCGGCAAGCAGATGCTGCTAGAACAACGCGCCGGACAGGTACTGGTGCGTATTCAGAGACCCGAGCCCGAACAGAATTACAAACCGAGCGTGGACGTGACCTTCAACGCCGTGGCGCGGGTGTTTCCCGGGAAGGCACTGGCGCTGGTGCTCACTGGCATGGGTGCGGACGGGCGCGAAGGGGCGCGTCAGTTGAAGCAAGGAGGCTCGACTGTGTGGGCGCAGGACGAGAAGACCTGTGTGGTGTATGGCATGCCGGCGGCCGTGGCCGAGGCCGGTCTGGCCGATCAGGTGTTACCGCTCGCGTCCATCGGACCGGGGATTGCGCATGAGGTGGGTGCGTGGATCTCCTGAGCATTATCGGCATTATCCTCAGTCTCGGAGCGATCCTCGGCGGGAATATTCTGGAGGGCGGGCATGTCGGCTCGCTCCTGCAGCTGACGGCGTTTGTGATTGTGTTCGGCGGTACGTTCGGCGCGGTGCTGCTGCAGACACCGATGACGACCTTTCTGCGCTCGCTCAAGATAACGCTGTGGATATTTCTGCCGCCCAAGATCGAGGCCGAATCCGCAATCCAGAAAATCCTCGGCTGGAGCCAGGTTGCGCGCAAGGAAGGCCTGCTCGGACTGGAGGCCTCGGTTGAGGCGGAAACTGACGATTTTGCGCGCAAGGGACTGCAACTGCTGGTGGATGGTACCGAGCCGGATGCGATCCGCAAGATTCTCGAAGTCGATATTGGCGCCAAGGAACACAGCGACACTGCCGCCGCCAAGGTCTACGAGGGCATGGGCGGTTACAGCCCGACCATCGGCATTATCGGCGCGGTCATGGGCCTGATTCATGTGATGGAAAACCTGTCGGATCCGAGCAAGCTCGGTGCCGGCATCGCCGTGGCGTTCGTCGCCACCATCTACGGTGTGGGCATGGCAAATCTTTTTTTTCTGCCCTTTGCTAGCAAGCTCAAGAATCATGTGCACGGCCAGACCCAGTTCCGTGAAATGATCATTGAGGGCATCGTCTCGATTGCGCAGGGCGAGAACCCGCGCTCAATCGAAACCAAGCTCAAAGGCTATGTCCATTAGAGGCAGTTCTTCATGATGAGTGATTCGTCATAAGTTGATGAGTCCTTAACTCAAAACTGGTTTATTTAGATGGCGCGTAAGAAGAAGCACGAAGAACACGAGAACCACGAGCGCTGGTTGGTATCGTACGCCGACTTCATCACGCTGTTGTTCGCGTTCTTCGTGGTGATGTATTCGGTGTCGGCGGTCAACGAAGGCAAGTACCGGGTGCTGTCCGATTCGCTGGTCGCGGCCTTCCGCTCTCCTGCCAAGAGCCTCGACCCGGTGCAGATGGGCAACCCGATGCGCGCGCCGCCCGTGCCGCACCAGGACCAGAACCCGACAGCACCGTCGCGCCCGGGAACCATTCCACCGCTGCAGATGCCGATGATCAAGCCTGCGACCGGCCCGCGCGCGGCCGCCGCCGCCGCGCAGGCCAAGATCGAGTCGGAACGTGCCAAGGTCATCACGCAGATCGCCGAGGAAATGGAGAAGGCATTGGCCGCGCTGATCGACAAGGATCTGGTCAACGTACGACGCAACAAGTTTTGGATGGAGGTGGAGATCAAGACCAGCCTGCTGTTTCCGAGCGGCAGCGCCCAGCTGGCGTCGTCGGCAACGGCCACGCTCAACAAGGTCGCGGTGATTCTGGGCCAATATCCCAACCCCATCCACGTCGAGGGATTCACCGACAACAAACCGATCCGCACCCTGGCCTTTCCGTCCAACTGGGAGCTGTCGGCGGCGCGCGCCGCGAGTGTCGTGCACTTGTTTTCCGGCTCCGGCATTAAGCCGGAACGCATGGCAGCAATCGGTTATGGCGAACACCAGCCGATTGCCGACAACGCCACGCCCGAAGGGCGCAATGCCAACCGCCGCGTGGTGCTGGTGGTGCTGGCGGATCCCAGTGCGCGTCGTTTGCGCGATCAGTCGCGGGAAAGTGGACAGAATGACGGCGCCATGGATGGTGCCGGGCCGCGTCTGGAACATGCGGTCGAGGGCACGCCGGCGGATCCGGTACGGGCCATCGATACGGCCCCGGTCACGTCCCCAAACACAGCGTCCACCGCTCCAACGCGCCCATGAAAACCTGGGCGATTGCCAACCAGAAGGGCGGGGTAGGTAAGACCACCACCGCCATCACGCTTGCTGGGCTGCTGGCCGAACGCGGCCACCGCACCTTACTGGTGGACATGGACCCGCACGGTTCGCTGACCTCCTATTTCCGTCTCGACCCGGAAACCGTCGAGCCCGGGGTCTATCAACTGTTTCGCTCGGTCGGTCCGGGGGCGGCCGGTCTGCTCGATCAGGCCATCCGCCCGACCGGCGTCGATAATCTATCCATTCTTCCAGCCGCGACCGCCATGGCCACGCTCGACCGCCAGTTGGGTGCGCGCGAGGGCATGGGGCGTGTGCTCGCCGATGCGCTCGCGCTGGTGGCGACACGTTTTGACAACGTGTTGCTCGATTGCCCGCCGACCCTGGGCGTACTAATGGTGAATGCGCTTGGCACCTGCGATCATCTGATTATTCCGGTACAGACCGAGTTTCTGGCACTGAAGGGGCTGGAACGCATGCTGCGCACCTTGGGCATGATCGAGCGCGCGCGGCGTGCATCGTTACCCTACACCATTGTGCCAACGCTGTTCGATCAACGCACGCACGCGGCGCGCGAGGCGCTGGAACAATTGCGCCAGCAGTATGCCGCACACCTGTGGAGCGGCACGATCCCGGTGGACACGCAGTTGCGCGAGGCCAGCCGCAAGGCGGCGCCGTTATCCACGTTCACGCATACCGCGCGCAGCGTGCTGGCCTATACCGCCTTGCTCGATACCTTGGCACCCGAGACGCCGCCGCTCGCGGTCGCGCACAGCGCATGACCTCACCGAAACCCGAAACCCAGGTGTTGCTCGCCGAACAGACCGAGGCGTTGACGCTCTATCTGGACGCGCTGTTCGCCGACAAGCCAGTGTCTTGGCCGGTGCCGGTCGCGACCACACCGGCCCCGGTCGTGATGTCACGGGTCATTGAATTGTCGGCCACCCACGTTGAATCGGTGGTGGCGCCGGTCATCGTTCCGGCACCGATTGTGACGGTCGTCACGCCTCCCGTGATCACCCCGGTGACCCCGGCACCGGCGGTTGAAATCCGCACCCGAACGACCGTCGCGACCACGCCAGATGAGCCCCGCCCCGACTGGGCCGGCGAGCCCTTCCCCTGTCTGCTGCTCAAGGTGCATGGGTTATCGTTGGCCTTGCCGCTGGTGAAGTTGAACCGCATCCTGCCCTGGGCCGAGCCCACGCTCATTCCCGGGTACGCGGCCTGGTTGCTGGGGGTGTTACATCTGGAAGGTTTGAATCGCAATCTGAAGGTTGTGGATACCGCCGCCCTGGTGATGCCGGAGCGCATCGGCCAAACCCCCTTGTCCGAAGCGCCCTATCAGCACGTTGTCATGATTGCTGATGGTGAGTGGGGGCTTACTTGTGAAGATGTCTCAAACGTCATCACCATTGATCCCGCCAAGGTACGCTGGCGCACCAACCGTTCCAAACGCCCTTGGCTCGCCGGCACCGTCGTTGAGCATCTGTGTGCCTTGCTGGATGCTGAACGCTTAGCCGAAATGCTCCTGGCCGGGGCGCCGAATCTAGCCTCCTGAATATTGGAACACCCGCCAGCGTCAAAATGGCACGATTCCTGCCTTGTATCAGGGCAGGAGACTGAATCGTGACAGAAAATTGACACCTTCAGTCCATTTCTCAAAATCGGAAAATGAACAACCATGAGCGCCAAACCGCAACCGGACGCCGATGTTATCCGCCGCTGGGTGACCTTTCGCCTGGACAATGAGTTGTACGGAATCAACGTCCTGCAAGTGCAAGAGGTGCTACGTTACACCGAGATCGTGCCGGTCCCAGGGGCGCCGGAATTTGTGCTCGGCATCATCAATCTGCGTGGCAATGTCGTGACTGTGATCGACACCCGCAAGTGTTTCGCGTTGCCTTCGCACGAGCCGGACGATGCCACGCGCATTGTCATCATCGAATCCGGCAAGCAGGTCGCCGGGCTGCTGGTGGACAGCGTCGCCGAGGTGGTGAATATCCAGAACTCCCAGGTAGAGACCGCACCCGAGGTTGGCACTACCGAGAGCGCCAAATACATCCAGGGAATCGCCAACTACAGCAAGGAGATTCTGATCCTGGTGGATGTCAATAAATTGTTGTCGCCCGTCGAATGGAATGAGGTCGCGGCGATCTAACCGCGCACCCTGTGGCCGATATCGACGGAGTGAAGCCCGTGTATCCCAACCCGCCGACACGGCGTATCGAAAAAGGTGAGTCACGGCGTGACAAGGCCAGAAAGGATCAATCACCACTGCGGTCACCGCGGGACGAAGGGCAGGGTGGCGAAGACGGCAAGCCGCAGATCGACGAATATGTTTGAAGGAGTCGCAACATGCTGAATAGTGGATTTGCCGTGATTGCCATCGCCGCCCTGCTCGCGGGCGCGGCCTTGCAGATCGTACTGGCACTGGCCGGTTACCGGGCGCGTCGCCAGGAACGCAGCCAGGCGGCGGTGATCCGCGACCTGCAGAAAGAAATGCTCGGTTTGCAGCAGGAGGTTCAGACGTTGCGCCGGCAATCCATACCGTCCGGTCGGCAAGAATCGGCCGTCGTGTTGCCGCCGGTGCCCATGCCCGTGCCCTTGGTGCGCCGCGATCCGGCCAGTCCTGCATACGAAATGGCCAGTAAGTTGGCGCGCAAAGGTGCCAGCACGGAAGAGCTCATGGATACCTGCGGTCTGAGCCGCGGGGAAGTGGATCTGATTACCATGCTCAACCGCATGGGGCAGGAGGCCAAGAGCCAGGACCGGGCCATGAGCGCCTGACAGGGGCCTAAAGGTCGAATATGCCGGGGACGATAAAGGGTTTAGAGTGATACTCAGGAATATGGCAGAAAAGGCAATGAATCCAGTACTCGAAAACGCAGGCAGCGCCGTCGCGGACCGACAGTCCGGCTCGCAGACGCGCCTGTTCAGCCTGGAAGGCAACGCCGCGGTGCAGACACCAGGCAGCGCCTGGCAGGTTAGTGCACTGCTCCAGACGACTCTGGATGTCGAAAAGGTGATCGAACTGTTCGCGCGTGAGCTGGGTAAGGTTATCCCCTACGACAGTTTCGCCTACCAGCACGCCGACAAGGGTCTGCGTTTCAACGTAGGCACGCCGGCGCGCCACAGTGCCGGTTATCGCCTGTTGCTCGAAGATCGGGTCTTGGGCGAGGTCAGTGTTACGCGTGCGCAGCGGTTCAGTGATTCGGAGATTACCGGTATTGAAAACCTCATCAGTGGTTTGGTCTATGCGCTGCGCAACGCACTGCTCTATCGAGAGGCGATCGAGTCGGCCTTACACGATCCGCTCACCGGTGTGGCCAACCGCGCCGCGCTGGGTGCCGCACTCAAGCGCGAGCTCAGCCTGTCACAACGCCATAAGCTACCGCTGTCCGTGTTGCTGCTGGACATCGACAAGTTCAAGAAGATCAACGATACCTACGGACATGCCGTGGGCGATACGGTGCTGCAGGCCCTGACACAAGGCGTGAACGCCTGCATCCGCACCAGTGATGTGCAGGCGCGCTATGGCGGTGAGGAGTTTGTTGTGCTGCTGCCCGGCACGGACCGCAATGGCGCAGTCTTGCTGGCCACGCGTATTCGGCGCCATATCGAGTCGTTGTGCTGTGAACTGCCGGCCGCGAGCGCCGCCGCGTTGCGCTTCACTGTGAGCATTGGTGTCGCGGCCTTCGACGGGCAGGAAGACAGTGCCAGCCTTGTTCACCGCGCCGACCAGGCCATGTATACCGCCAAACAGCTTGGCGGGAATCAGGTGAGCATCGCTTGATTTTCCGGCCCGTGCTCGCGGGCAGCCTCTGCTGATTCATTTTCTGTGCCGACGCTCAGCGCCCCGGCCACTTGCCGCTCAGCCGGTAGGCAAAGGCAATCACCTCGGCCACGGCCACATACAGCTTCTCCGGAATTTTCTCGCCCAGCTCGATGCGTGCCAGCAGCGACGCCAGCGCCGCATCCTCGTACAACGGGATACTGTGTTCACGCGCGAGCGCCAGAATTTCCTCGGCGATATGACCTTGGCCCTTGGCGGTAACGCGTGGTGTGGTCTTCCCATCGTAGAACAGGGCTATGGCCGCGCGCGTCGGGTTCTTCGGCTGGTCATTCATGCGCGTTCATCCAACAGCGAACTCGGGGGCACTGTTTCCTCGGTGCGCGGCGGTGTACCGGTCTGGCAGTGCACCGTGGTTGGCACGAGGCCGGCGTGCCATAGCGCGCCCTCCGACGTGGCACGGGCCTTCGGGTAATGGTTATGGGGCGGTGGCGGCAGTGCCGCGTCGGGGCTGGCACAACCACCAGACCTGATTGCACGCCACCACCGGCCCCGCCTTGGCAAGACGACGTTGCGCCCACATCGTGAGCCATCCAGGGTTGGATCGCCACGCGCGAAGCCAGAGATCTATGCGATCCGTTCGACGGATCGCCTGAATTGGACACGGTGGGGAACAGGGGGTTTTCTGGGCTGTCGGGCACAGCCAGGGGCAAGCGTCGTCACATCGCGCACACCTTGATCCTGATGGGTGACTGGTGCGCTACGGCGCAACCAGCAATTGAGAACCAAGCGCGCAAAGCAGTCGAGAGCCAAGGGTAAGCAGTTAAAGCAGCTAAAGAAAAAGCGGGATGGTCGCAGGTATGCGTTCGTTCCTATTGACGGGGGGCAAATGGGTGACCCCGTGCTCGAGGATTGGCTGGGGCGCTCTCGCGTTCACCATCCGGCGGGTGCCATCCCGCCAACAAAAATCGCCCGCCGGTTTGCTGATCTTGGTATCTCTGCCGCATTCTTCCCGAAACTCGG
>Ga0326726_10000094_pt1 | contig 85208 bp, 83 predicted proteins | sample MHFenrmetagenome_2_FD_207603 | JGI IMG/M metagenome (GOLD analysis project Ga0326726, IMG submission 207603) | Lab enriched peat soil microbial communities from Michigan Hollow, Ithaca, NY, United States - MHF15MN | ecosystem: Environmental > Terrestrial > Soil > Wetlands > Peat | place: USA... | reverse complement strand
CCTTCCTCTTCGCCTATTCCACAGGGGGTTGCTCGATGTTCTTCCTGGGACCCCGGACACTCTGATGGATCTTGTTCCCGTCGACTGGGTGGATGACGTCATCACCTATCTTCTCGACCATGATGGATCTCCGGGGAAAGTCTGCCATCTGACTGCGGGACCTTCACGCGCCGTTCCCCTTGGCACACTGATTGACACCGCAGGGGCGTTCTTCGACCGCGTTGCGCCCCTCCGGGAGCCTCGGCGGGTCACCTTCACCACTATGGGTGAATTTCGCAGAAAACTGGCGCGGGGCGGGTCCGGAACCTCGCCGGTACTGAAACAACTGGAGGCGTTAATACCGTATGTCACGGTCAACCGGTTGTTCGATGCGGCGACAACAGAGGGTCTCCTGAAGGAGAGCGGACTTACATTCCCGCGCTTCAGCGAATACGCTGAAAGGATGCTGGGATACTGCGTGTCCACAAATTGGGGTAAGCGTCGGGACTCCGAAAAACCCTGACGGCCGGCACGGCGAATGCCACCGCCTCACAGAGGCACTTCTTCTCTTGCCTTTTCCTTCTTTTCCAGCTCCCGCCGGTACGCGATATGCCTTGAGTCGATCGCCCGATCGATGGCGAGAACGCCGTTGAGGTGATCGATCTCGTGCTGCAGGAGTTCCGAGAGAGCCCCCCCGGCTTCCAGAGTGTGCCTTCGTCCCTGAAGATCCTGGTAACGCACCTGAACTGCCAGATTCCGCTTTACTTTCACCATCAGGTCGGGAAAGCTGAAGCAATCATCCCACAGCGTCATCTTCTTCCGGGAGCGCTGGATGATCACGGGGTTGACCATGGCCAGCGGCGTCCCTACGTCGACGAAGATCAGGCGTTCTGTCACGCCGATTTGCGGGGCGGCAATCCCCCGTCCGAACCCGTTGCGGCGGCGAACATCATCCAACGTGTCCCGGAGGTCCCGCACAATCCCTTCCAGTCGATCAGGATCGAAGGACCGGACCGGCGCGCAGGTTTCGCGCAGCACCGGATTGCCGAGCTGCAGTATCTCTCTGGTTGCCATAGGTATATTCCCGTAGCTATCCGTCAGAATCCACTCACCCTGTGCACGCGGCCCATCTTCTGTCCGAGAAAGCGCTCTCCCACCTCCGAAAACTTTGCGGGAAGGTCGCTGACGAAGAACTGAAGGTTGGGAGTGTGCGTGCTGGGGTTGCGCAAACCTTCCCGATCCAGAACGCGTTCGACCTCTCCCGCCGCGGCCTCGCCGGAGTCGATCAGGGTAACGCGCGGATCCACTGCTCCCTGAATTGCAGCGCGCAGCACAGGGTAGTGCGTACAACCCAGGATCAGGGTATCGACCTTTTCAAGTTTGAGGGGGAAGAGGTACTCCTTCGCCACCATCTGTGTGACTTTGTGATCGATCCAGCCTTCCTCCGCGAGGGGCACAAAAAGAGGACACGGCTGGGAAAACGTCTGAATTGCCGCATCAATCTGCCGTAGGGCGTGGGCATATGCACCCGAATGAATTGTCACCACGGTTCCAATCACTCCGATCCGCCGGCGTGTGCTGGCCGCAGCGGCGGCAGCGGCTCCGGGGAGAATCATGCCCAGGGTGGGAACCCCGGCCTTTTTCATTACGATATCGATCGCCACGGCGGACACCGTATTGCAGGCCACCACCACCATTTTCACGTCGTGGCCAAGGAGAAATTCGGCGTCCTGTGCCGCATATTCCCGGACGACAAGCGGGGATTTCGGTCCATACGGAACCCGGGCGGTGTCGCCAAAGTAGACGATATTCTCATACGGCAGACGTTGGTGCAGGGCCCGCACAACGGTGAGCCCCCCGATCCCCGAATCGAAAACGCCGATCGGTTTTGCATTCATGCGAGTTCCTCTTCCGCCATGTGCCGGATCGTGGCAAGGATTTCGCTGCGTACTCCCTCCCTGCGTTCCGGCTGGGCGAGGGTCTCACCCGAGCGATCGAGCACGTAGAAAGCGTCAATGATACCGTCAACCCGGGTCGCGATCTTGGCGAAATAGATATCCAGCCCAAGCCGGGAAATCGTTTCCGTAACCCGATACAGAAAACCCACGGAGTCGGCCGCATAGACGTCTATAATAGTATAGCGCCCCCCTTCTTCAAACGCCACATCGGTCAGAATGTGGGGATTGACCGGGGATTTCGGCTTCCGCCGCCATTTCCGGCGGTGTTCGGCAAAAAGATGCTCGATATCCAGGCTCCCGCGAACCACTTTTTCCAGATCCTCGGCGATCTTGTCGCATACCCGTTGCTCAAGATGCCGGCGTGTGCCGGCGTCCGCAACCCGGAACCGGTCAATAATGATCCCGTCGTCCCGCGTAAAGATATTCGCGTCGAAGATGTTCGCGTCGTTCGCCGAGAGGACGGCGCAGAACCGTGAGAGCGCGAATGGTGCATCGTGTCCGATGACGGTGATTTCCGTATATCCTTCCGCGTGGACGAACCGGACGGAGACCGGTCCTGCCCCGGCGCCCGCTGTCAGGTGATGGGCGATCTCTTCGTGGGTAAACAGCGTGAGATACGAATCGTTTGGAATCGACTGGAGATGATTTTCGACTTCGCGCCGGTTGAATTGCGTGCTCAGCACCGCGACAACTTCGTCTGCCGCCCTGTCCCGGCGCGCCCGGTGAAATGCCTCGATCTCGGAACCCTGCAGGTTGCGGCGAAGGACTTCCGACGTGCGCTGGTAGAGATCCTGCAGCATAATGGCTTTCCATTCGGTCCAGACGTTGCGGTTCACGGCAGAGAGATCCGCGTACGTCAGGAGGTACAGATAGTCAAGTTGTTCCGGCCGCTCAAAATGGGCTGCAAAACCGCGGATCGTCGCCGGATCGTGGATGTTCCGCCGAAACGCGACCTGTTCCATCAACAGGTGATGCCGGATCAAAAACGCCACATCGGCAAACACATCGCTCATTCCCAGACGCCGGAGCACTCGTTCGGCGACTGCGACACCAGTGATTTCATGATCCGCCACGCCGTCCGGTTTCGCGATGTCGTGAAGGAGCACTGCGCAGTAGAGGACGTCTTTCCGCCACAAGAGGCGGTAGACCTCGTGCAGTACCCCCGGTGCTTCACGCAGACGTTCCGCATTCTCGATTGCGATAACCGTGTGCTCGTCCGCGGTGAAATAATGATAGACGTTATGCTGGAAAAACGCCACCAGACGCCCGAATTCAGGAAGATAGGTCCCGAGAATATTGAGTTCATTCATCTCCCGGAGCGTCGCGCCCACGCGCCCCGAGCGGAGGATACGCCGGAAAAAGGCTGCAACGACCGGGTCGTTCCGTGCCTCGTCGGTGATCAGATCGAGACTCCGTTCAATCACCGCACGAAGGCGGAAGTCCAGATCCACCTCGCGTTCCGCGGCGATCACAAACCCCTCGAAGAGGTCGGCCGCCCGTGTGAATCGCTGGAGATCGGGCACCGCGGAAAGGGAATCGTTGTGAAGAAGGAAGAGATCGCGAATTGATTCAGACGCCTGGCCAGGGGAACGAACCGGTTCCACAGCGTCGCGGAATGGATGCACCAGTTTCTGGCCGAACGCATGAATCGTGCGGGCGTGCAGGTAGTAGTCCCGCATGAAAACTTCCACCGCTCGTGCCTCCTGCGAGACCTCGCTGATGGGGGGGGGTGACGTACTGTACCCCAGTCCTTCCGCCACTTTTAGTTGAAGCGCATATTCCAGCGTGTCGTGCAGCGACCCTCGTTGGTAATGCATTTCATGCCTGACCCGCAAGAGGAATGCCAGAGCATGTTCCACAGCGCTGAGCTCCTCCTCATGGATTTCCCCTTCCGCCAGGAGCTGATACAGAAAGATCCGCAGCGCGGACTGGCCCGACTCAAGGGAAATGAACATGGAGGGGCGATGGCCCCGGTACAACCAGAAAGCCGACTGAAGGTCGCGCAACCCCCCTGCGCTTTTCTTGATGTTTGGCTCGAGGAGCTTCACCGAACTCCCGTGTCGATCGTGGAGGGAGCGCTGATTGGAAAGAACATGCTCGATGAACCAGCGATCGTACGGTTCGTCATCCCCGGGTTTAAGGTCCTGCCAGAGCGCTTCTGCCAGGCCACCGTTCCCGCAGACGAGACGACTTTCCAGTACCGCGGCCCATGCATCCCCCGTGGTTCCGTGAAGCTGGAGGACCTCTTCGGGAGTTCGCACGCTATGGCCGACATCGAGCCCGGCATCCCAGAGAATGTGCAGAAAGGTCTCGGCCGACTTGCCCGCCTCACGGTAGGATTCCCCCGCCGGCCGGAGCACCATAATGTCCACGTCGGAATGCGGGCACAACTCTCCGCGACCGTATCCCCCAAGTGCAAGGACGGCAAGGTGTTCCTGGCGCGATACCTCAAGGGACGTGTACGCAGCCCGGACGGTGGCATCCACCATGAGGGTGAGCGAGGCACAGGTCTCAAACGCACTCGCCCCCGCCTGATGGCGGGCGGCGATTTCCTTTGCCCGGATGGAAAGATGCTCGCGAAGTGAGTCAGGGGAAGACAACATGAAAACACCGGCTGATGGCCCGAATATAGGGATTCCATGAGGTATTTCCAAGCTGTTGACAGCCATTCCCGAAATAGGTATACTCCGCGATACCAGGGAAAGAGAAGAAACGCGTGGACATTCCACAGCCCCTCTCGTTGATCGCGGTCAGCTCCGTCATGCAGTCGGTGCTTGTAAGCCTGGACACCATTGCGGCTTCGGATAGCTCCGTTCTCTTGATCGGGGAGACGGGGGTGGGGAAGGAGCTGATCGCTGAGTACATCCACCGCACCAGCGCACGAAGCACGCGCCCGTTCGTCAAGGTGGGCCTGTCAGCACTCCCGCCCGAGCTTCTTGAGAGTGAGCTGTTCGGACACGACCGCGGCGCGTACACAAGCGCAGCCTCAGAGAAGAAAGGCCTCTTCGAGCTTGCCACAACCGGCTCGATCTTTCTCGACGACATCGACGATTTCCCCCTTCCGCTCCAATCCAAACTCCTCCGCGTCCTGGAATCCCGCGAGCTCATGCATGTCGGTGGCACGACACCGATCCCTATCGATGTCCGGCTGATTACGGCCACCAAGGTGGACCTCAAGATGCTCGTGGAGAAAAACCTCTTCCGGTCCGATCTCTACTACCGGATTAACGTTGTCCCAATCGTCATCCCACCGCTGCGAGACCGGCCGGCAGACATTCCGCCGCTGATTCACCACTACCTCCAGCGCTACGCTGGCGGGCGGCAGCTACCGATCAGCGACGAAGCGATGCAGGCCCTCGTTGCATACTCCTGGCCCGGCAATATCCGGGAGTTGCGCAACGTCATCCAGCGCGTGTCGCTCTTCGCGAATGGGAGAATCGACGTCGCGAACCTCCCCCCCGAAATTAAACAGGATGATCCCTTCAACGCCATCGTCAAAGCCTGCCGGCGCTGTTTCAGCGAGGAGCAAATGACTTTTGACCAGGTGGTTGCCTGCCTGGAGGTCAACCTTCTCCGGCAGGCCCTTCAGCACGCATCCGGGAACAGGACCCAGGCCGCCAAGGCGCTCGGATTAAACCTCTCGACACTCCGCGACAAGTTGAAGCGCTACAACATCGAGTAATCGGCGGGCGGTTTTCCGCCATAGACGCTGCGAATATCCGTCCCTCCCGCCTCTCCCCCCTCGATAGTCTGCCGTTTTTCGCAGTCCATGCTGGCATGCGATTTGCCCCTCCCACGAAAGGGGTGCAGACCACTTGTGATCACGGGATGCCCGCATGACGAATAACGCCGAAAAGTTACGCCTGGCTGGTGATATCATTGAGACTATCGAACGTGACGGTCGCCGGGTTGCCAAAATCCGGTTGCAGCAGTGCGCGATAGAGGTGGATGCCGAGGTGCTGAAAGAGTCTCACCTTGGCGACACGATCACCATTGAGGCAGACATCCTCGTACGGACCGTCAAAACCGCTTCCACGCTCTGAGCTATCTCATGGCAGCGCGGAGAGCCGTATCTGCATGAGCGGAAAGAGTCCCAGGGCTGTCACGGAATCTGAGTGGCGAGGCGGGAATCCGTTACTGAACCTGCAGAATTTCGCTGCACCATAAGCTTCAAGAGGCAAGTCCTGTGCGTTTTCGCAGGGTTCGACATGGCACGATTGTTGGCTTCCCGTCGCCTAACTCGCATACCGATCCGGAAAATTTCCTGATTATCTCAAGGAGGGCGTCATGACAGAAAAGCCGCTCACAATCTGGGAGCAGGCAAAGCTGAGGGGATACTCCCGGCGGGATTTCCTGCGGTTTTGCAGCTGGCTGGCGGCAGCCGCAGGGATTGAAGCATCGGGTGTCGGGAAGGTTGTGCATGCGATGGAAACAAAGGCCAGACTCCCCGTAGTCTGGTTCCATTTCCAGGAGTGCACGTGCTGCAGCGAATCGTTCATCCGATCCTCTCACCCCATCGTGGCCGACATCGTTCTCGACAAGATCTCGCTCGATTACACCGAGACGCTGCAGGCAGCGGCCGGCCGCCAGGCCGAGGAAGCGCTTCAGGAGACCATGAAGAAGCACAAGGGTGAGTACCTGATGCTGGTCGAGGGGTCCATCCCCACGGAGGAAGGCGGGGTCTATTGCTGCATCGCCGGCCGTACTGCGCTCGACATCCTGAAGCAAGCGGCAGCCGGTGCCAAAGCGATCATTGCATGGGGGAGTTGTGCGTCGCACGGGTGCATTCAGGCAGCCAAACCGAACCCCACCGGCGCAACGCCGGTCCACAAGCTAATCTCGGGCGTTCCCATCATCAACGTCCCGGGTTGCCCACCCATCGGTGAAGTGATGGCCGGCACGATCGTGCATCTCCTGGCGTTCGATAGGATCCCGCAACTCGACGGACTCGGCAGACCGAAAGCCTTCTATTCTCGCCGTATCCACGACACGTGCTACCGCCGGCCGAACTACGACGCCGGACTCTTTGTAGAGTCCTTCGACGACGAGAACGCAAAGCGTGGCTACTGTCTCTACAAAATGGGGTGCCGCGGTCCTGTCACCTACAATGCCTGCGGCGTGATGCGATGGAATAACGGCGTAAGCTTCCCCATTCAGGCTGGCCACAATTGCATCGGCTGTACGGAAGAGAAATTCTGGGACAACGGCCCTTTCTATCAACATCTCGCCTCGTTTCCCGGGTTTGGTATCGAATCGACAGCGGATACCATCGGCGTGACCGTTGGCGTTGTCACCGCCGCCGGGATCGCAGCGCATGCGGTGGCAACAAATATCCGTCAGCGGAAGAGGATCAAGGAGGAAATCCGGACCAGTGACCAGGTGCCGACATCCAGGAAAGGAGGTTCGTGATGGCCAATCGCATAGTGGTCGATCCGATAACCCGCATCGAGGGTCATCTGCGGATTGAAGCGGAGGTAAAGGACGGAAAAATCGTCGATGCGTACAGCTCCGGTACCATGGTGCGGGGGTTTGAGCTCATTCTGAAGGGTCGGGACCCTCGCGACGCATGGGCCTTCGTCGAGCGGGCCTGCGGTGTGTGCACAACGGTCCATGCCCTCGCTTCGGTTCGCGCCGTCGAAGATGCACTGGACATCACCATTCCTCCGAATGCCGAGTTGATCCGCAACCTGATGTTCTGCGCGCAGTACATGCAGGATCACGTCGTGCACTTCTACCACCTGCACGCCCTCGACTGGGTGGACGTTGTCAGCGCGCTGAAAGCCGATCCCAAGAAGACGTCGGAGGTCGCCCAGAGCATTTCCAGCTGGCCAAAGAGTTCCCCAAAATACTTCGCCGACGTCCAGAAACGGCTGACAGCGTTTGTCAACAGCGGTCAGCTCGGAATCTTTGCCAACGGGTACTGGGGGCACGCCGGCTACAAACTCCCGCCCGAAGTGAACCTGCTCGGGACGGCCCATTACCTTGAAGCCCTGGAGTGGCAGAAGGAGATCGTGAAAATCCATACAGTCTTTGGCGGCAAGAACCCCCACCCCAACTACCTTGTGGGTGGAGCCCCCTGCGCAGTCAATCTCGACGATGCCAACGCGCTCAACGCCGAGCGGCTGGCCTACGTTGGAACACTGCTCAACGACGCCGCCGAATTCATCGAACAGGTCTACCTTCCCGACCTTCTGGCGGTGGCGTCGTTCTACAAGGACTGGGGAGGGATCGGCGGCGGACTGCCGAACTACCTTGTGTACGGGGACCTGCCGGTTCACGGATATCGAAGCGTTGCGGACTTCAAGTTCCCGCGCGGTGCCATCCTCAACCGTGACCTGAGCAAAGTCCATGAGGTCGACGGAAAAGACCAGGAAGAGGTCCAGGAGTTCATCGCCCATTCCTGGTACGAGTACTCGTCCGGCAACGATTCCGGGAAGCATCCCTGGGTGGGCGAGACGAAACTCCAGTACACCGGGCCGAAACCGCCGTATGAGTTCCTGAACGTCGAACAGAAATACAGCTGGCTCAAAACCCCGCGCTGGAAGGGAAATCCGATGGAGGTGGGACCGCTGGCCAGAATGCTGGTAGCCTACGCGTCAGGGCGCGAAGACGTGAAGGAGGTTGTCAACGCGACACTGAAAGCGCTCGACGTCCCGGTCACCGCGCTGTTCTCCACTCTTGGACGAACCGCCGCACGGGGGCTCGAAACGAAGCTGATCTCGGGCTGGGCGAAGGAATTCTACCAGCAACTTCTGACGAGCATCAAAAACGGCGACTCGCGGATGTTCGACAACTCCAAATGGCTGCCCGAGACATGGCCGAAGGAGGCAAAGGGCGTCGGCCTGACCGAAGCCCCCCGCGGGGCACTCGCGCACTGGATCGTCATCAAAGAAGGGAAGATCGACAACTATCAACTGGTTGTCCCCAGCACCTGGAACGCTTCCCCCCGCGACCCCAAGGGACAACGATCGGCATACGAAGCGGCGCTCATCGGCACGCCGGTGAAGAACCCGGATCAACCGCTGGAGATTCTGCGAACGATCCACTCGTTCGATCCGTGCATTGCGTGCGCCGTCCATCTGTACGACGAGAAGGGGCGATACATCCACCAGATCAGCACGTTTTGACATCACGGGGAGGAGATCGTCATGGATACTTCGGCAATCGGACGCGTCTATGTCTGGCAGCTTCCGGTCCGGTTTTACCATTGGATCAACGCCCTTTGCGTGCTGGCCCTGGCTGTCACGGGGTATCTCATCGGCAGCCCGCCGGCTCTCAAAAGTGGCGCAGAGGCGTACCTGGGGTACTGGTTCGGCACCGTCAGATTCATCCACTTCCTTTCGGCATTTGTCTTCTTTTTCAACTTTCTCTTTCGCATCTACTGGGGATTCGTCGGCAACCAGTTTGCCCGGTGGACGAATTTCATCCTCCACCGGAAAGAACAGCTGAAAGAAGTAGGGGAAGTTCTGCGCATCGACATCCTCCACGCTTCAGGAAGGCCTCTGGAATCTGTCGGACACAACAGCCTCGCCGGTTTCACGTACTTTGTCAGCTTTCTCGTCTTTCTGTTCCAGTCGATCACCGGCTTCGGCATGTATGCAGCGATGAGCAAGTCCTGGCTGCCACACTTTTTCGGCTGGATCGTCCCGCTCATGGGTGGTGACTTTGCCGTCCGTCAGTGGCACCACGTGATGATGTGGTTTTTCGTCATCTTCTCGATGATCCACGTATACCTCGTCTTCTATCACGACTATGTCGAAGCAAGAGGCGTCACCTCCTCTATGGTAGGTGGCTGGAAGTTCATCGAAAAACCGGGAGCCACGCACCGGAAGTAAGTGCCCCATCCGGCGTAGAGGATTCGCAGGTTTTGCGGACGTCTCACGGGCAACCTTCACCACCGAAGGTTGCCCGTTTGCTTGCAACTGGCCCCCCCCCACGGTATATTGCCAGCAATGAACGTTCCCCGCACAACACTTGTCCTCGGCATCGGAAATCTTCTCATGGGAGATGAAGGAGTCGGAATCCATGCAATCCGGCTCTTGCACGCAGAACCTTTTCCCGACACGATCCGCCTTCTTGACGGCGGGACAGGGGGCTTCCATCTCCTCTCCCTTTTTCAGGAACACGACCCGATCATCATGATCGATGCGACGATGGACGGGAAAGGACCGGGAACGATCACGCTCCTCCACCCCCGCTTCGCCAGCGATTTCCCTCGTACCCTGAGCGCCCATGATATCGGGCTGCGGGACTTGCTGGAATCCGCCACACTGCTCGGACCGTTGCCCTGCCTCCATCTGATCACGGTGTCCATCGACAGCATCAACCCGATGACCCTGGAGCTCTCGGCGCCCGTCGCAGGGGCCCTTCCCGCTGTTGTGCAGGCGGTGCTTCAGCTCTGTCACATCGGGCAGCGCACATCATGAGCCGTTCAAACGCTGTGGGGTGGATCTCGTTGAGCATTCTCCTCTCCGGGGGACCGTCGGAGGGAAAAGATCAGGCAGGCGACGGTCTGCTGGGAATTCCCTGGGGGACCAGCCTCCTCCAGATGAGAGAACGATTTGCCCTGGTCCCTGCCGATTCTGACGACGTCTGCACGAGATACACCTGCGATATCCGCCGCGTCGGGGGGGCCGATGTGGAGGAATGCATTCTGGAATTCCGCGAGGGGGCGTTCGCCGGCGCAGCGGTGTTGACCCGCGGAGCGCGCAACACCCATAGCCTCCTCGCACATCTCCGCCAGGCGTTCGGAAAAGGAAGGGAGGAGAGCGCGCGCGCCTGCCAGTGGCTTCTGAACGGGACGCATCTCTTCTACGATGAAGACAGCGAGGGGGACGGCTATGTGTACTGGTATTCGCGCAAGCTGTTCGTCGACGACGTCCCGGAGCAGCGGTTGATCCGGCGCCTCCAGCGCGAAGAACATCGGTAAGGAACAGTTCCCGTGCATGAGCTTTCTCTTGCCCAGAGCATCGTGGACATCGTCCAGAATGCAGCATCCGCAAACGGAGCCGGGAGGGTGTTGACCATCGGTGTCCGCATCGGAGAACTCTCCGGCGTTGTCGTTGATTCGCTGACTTTTTGCTTCACCGCCATAACGGCCGGAACATCGCTTGAGGGAGCCGCTCTCCGGGTGGATCGCATACCGGTGCGTGCTCAATGCAGGGAATGCCGTGCGCTCTGCGAAGTCGAAAACCTGGTGTTTCTCTGCCCGTCATGCGGCAGCGGCAATCTGGAGATCATCGCGGGGAGGGAACTGCAGGTATCGGAAATCGAGGTGGAAGATAATCCCGGAGAGAAATTATGAGCGTCATAACGATTGAGCGCAAGGTTCTGGAGAAGAATGATGCCATCGCACAGCAGAACCGGGAGCTCTTCACCCGGAACGGTGTCTTCGCCCTGAATCTTGTCAGTTCACCGGGTGCGGGGAAGACCAGTCTTCTGGAGAAGACACTCGAACATCTTCGGGGGACGATCCCCGTCGCGGTAATCGAGGGGGATGTCCAGACCGACCTGGACGCGCAGCGCGTTGCGCGCTACGGAATCCCGGCCGTCCAGATCATCACCCGCGGCGGCTGCCACCTCGAGGCGCATCTGATCCGCGACGCCCTGGCGAACATCTCCCTTACGGGGATCAAGCTGTTGATTATTGAGAACGTCGGCAATCTGGTTTGTCCATCGAACTACGATCTTGGCGAGGCAATGAAAGTCGTAGTCGCGAGTACAACGGAGGGCGACGACAAGCCGCTGAAGTATCCGGCAATGTTCCGCAATGCAGCGGTTCTCATCATCAATAAGATCGACCTCATCCCCTACGTCAACTCCAACCCGGCGACGTTGAAGGCAAACGCCCTGCAGATCAATCCCTCGCTGCTCACCTTCGAGACTTCCTGCACTACCGGCGTCGGGATTGCCGAGTGGTGCGACTGGTTGCGGCATCAGGCATCACACTAGCAACCAATTGCTGTTCTTTTCGACACCGGCGACGGAGTTTGCGTAATCGGGAATCCCCCTTCTGCTATTCTCATTTCTGGTAACACTGTACGCTTTTCCGCATGAATTCGACACCAAAGGGTGGCATGTATCTTGCGTCTTTCCCATTGCTTTTATCACTCTTCCATTTCCCTTGCATCGTCGCAGCATTCCATGACACCCACATCCTCAAAAAGCCCGCACCCCAGCGGCGACAATCGGTTCAAGCCGCTTGACCGGGCGATCACAAAACACCAGGCTTCCGGGTATGCGCTGATCGAAGTGTTGCATGTCGCACAGGGAATTTTTGGCTTCCTGGAGATCGATCTCCTCACGTCGGCGAAGGCGGGCGATGAAATCCTCGCGGTCGCGATTCCCGAAACGGCCGGAAAACTGCGCCGGCTCATCACCGTTGCCCAGTGGATGCAGTCGCACGCGCTGAGCTTTTTCCACCTTTCCTCCCCCGATTTCCTGCTCGGATTCGATGCGGATCCCGCGACACGAAACATACTCGGACTGATCGCCACGGACAAGGAGTTCGCCAGGAGAGGAATCCGGTTGCGGAAATTCGGGCGGGAGATCATCGAGGTCCTCGGGACACGCAAGATCCACACCCCCTGGGCAGTGGCCGGGGGCGTGCGCGAACCGTTTGAACCCGCGAAGCGCGATTACCTTCTCGGCTGGGTGCCGGAGGCGAAGGAAACGGCGTTGTTCGCGCTGAAGACGCTGAAACGCCTGCATGCTACCTACCGGATGGATCTCCCGAACTTCGGGAATTTCCGTTCCCTCTTCGTCGGACTCGTGGCCGAGGACGGCGCACTTGAATATTACGACGGCTCTTTGCGCGTGATGGACGGGGACGGAAATATCATCGCCGATAGGATCGATCCGAAAAGCTATCACAAGCATGTCGGCGAGGCCGCAGAATCCTGGTCGTATCTCAAATTCCCCTACTATCGCCCGCTCGGGTATCCGAAGGGGATGTATCGTGTCGGACTGTTGGCGCGGGTCACTATTTGTGATTATATTGACACGCCGATGGCGGAAGCCGAGCGGAAGGAGTTCAAGGCAATTGCCGGAGATGCGCGTGTGGTCAACAATTCGTTCTACTATCACTACGCCCGCCTCATTGAGCTCCTCTTTGCGGTCGAGAAAACCGAGGCACTCCTCAACGACCCGGCGATCGTGGGCACGCACGTGCGCGCAAGGGCCATGATCAACCGCGATCACGGGGTCGGCGCGTGCGAGGCGCCGCGGGGCACCCTGTTCCATGAATACTGGGTCGATGACGACGGCGTCCTCCAAAAAGTCAATCTGGTCATCGCCACCGCGCAGAACAACCTCGCGATGAACCGGACGGTGCGTCAGCTGGCCATCCAGTATCTGGATGGCAATAAGATCACAGAAGGAATGCTCAACAGAATCGAAGCGGGAATCCGCTGCTTTGATCCGTGCCTTTCCTGTTCGACGCACGCCCTCGGGAGAATGCCCCTGATGGTGGAGATCGTCGATCCGGAGGGACGCGTGCTGGAGCGTTCTGCGCGCTAAGCTGTTCTTCCCGGGGAATCGTACGGCGTGAACCGTCGCATGCACATGACAATCCGCGGCGCAGTGCAAGGCGTCGGATTTCGCCCGTTTGTCTTCCGGCTCGCCGCGGACCTCGGCCTGAAGGGCTGGGTCGAGAACTCACCCCAGGGCGTTTTCCTCGAAGTCGAAGGCCCCCTCCCTTCCCTCACATCGTTTCTGCTTCGCTTCGAGCACGAGAAACCACCCCGCTCTTTTATCCAGAGCCTTGAGCACCGATTCCTCGATCCAGCCGGCTACACCGGTTTCGAAATCCGGCCCAGCAGCAGCGCGGGCGCGAAGAGCGCTCTCGTCCTTCCGGACATAGCCCCCTGCCCGGATTGCCTTCGCGAAATCTTTGACCCTGCTGACCGGCGGTACCTCTACCCGTTCACCAACTGCACCAATTGCGGTCCGCGTTTTTCGATTCTCCGATCGCTCCCCTACGACCGCTCCAACACGACGATGGCGGCGTTCACCATGTGCCCGGCCTGTCGTGCGGAATACATGGATCCGCTGAATCGCCGTTTTCACGCCCAGCCGAACGCCTGTCCTGACTGCGGTCCGCAGCTCGCCCTCTGGGATCCGGCGGGGACATGCATGGCCCTGGGCCATGACGCGCTCCGCAGCGCAGCTGCGCGCATACGGGATGGACAGGGTGTCGCCATCAAAGGAGTGGGAGGATTTCAGCTGGTCGTGGATGCGCGCAACGACCAAGCCGTCGCCACACTCCGCCGCCGGAAGCATCGCGAAGAGAAACCGTTTGCGCTCATGACGGCCGACCTCTCCGCCGCTGCGGGATTGTGCGAAGTGGGAGACCTGGAAGCAAGGCTACTGCAATCGCCAGAAGCTCCCATCGTGCTCCTTCGCCGCCGTGCGGATTCGCACGGGGCTTCCCCTGTGGCCGAAGGTGTCGCACCGGGGAATCCCTTCCTCGGTCTGATGCTTCCCTCCACCCCGCTGCACGCTATTCTCCTCCGGGAACTTGGTTTCCCTGTCGTCGCAACCAGCGGGAACATTTCCGACGAACCCATCTGCACAGACGAATATGACGCGTTATCCCGGCTCGAAGGAATGGCAGACGTGTTTCTTGTACACAACCGGCCGATCCACCGTCACGTGGACGATTCGGTAGTCCGCATTATACTCGGACGCGAGCTGGTGATGCGCCGCGCCAGGGGATATGCTCCGCTGCCGGTGAGCATCGGCCATGACGTTCCCGAACTTCTCGCTGTGGGGCCTCACCTCAAGAATACGGTAGCCGTATGCCGCGACCGCAACGTCTTCATCAGCCAGCATATCGGCGACCTGGAGACCGAGCAAGCCCTCCAGGCTTTTCATCGGGAAACAGCAAGCCTGCAGGAGCTATTCGGTGTCCTGCCTCGCCAGGTTGTATCTGACCTCCACCCCGAGTATCTTTCCACCAAGGCCGCGCAGAAAAGCGGTCTCCCCGTTCTTCCCGTCCAGCACCACTGGGCGCATGTGGCATCCTGCATGGCGGAAAACGGACTCGAAGGCGACCTCCTCGGCGTCTCGTGGGATGGAACCGGATATGGAACCGATGCCACAATCTGGGGAGGGGAATTTCTTGTCCCGGAAGGGGGCACCTTCCGCCGGGCCGCCCATCTGAGGACATTTCGCCTCCCCGGCGGCGAAGCGGCCATCAAGGAACCGCGACGCTCCGCTGCGGGGATCCTTTATGAGCTTCGGGGCCCGGACTTCTCCCGGAAGGGACCCCCGGCGACGGTCGGTGCATTTTCCCCCGGGGAGATGGTAGTGATACGGCAGATGCTCGAGCGCCGTGTGAACGCGCCCCTCACATCAAGCGCGGGCCGCCTTTTTGACGCAGTGGCATCTCTGCTCAACGTCCGCCAGCAGTGCAGCTTCGAGGGACAGGCAGCAATGGAGCTGGAATTTCTCGCCGACAGAGGGACGGATGACATCGCGTATCCTTTCACGGTCCACGGGTCAGGGCGGGATGGCGCGCTGGTTGTCGACTGGGGTCCGATGATCGAGGCAATTCTGGACGAGATGGCCCATGCTGCAGCACGGGAGTCTGCCGCGCTACGATTTCACAATACCCTGGCCGCGATCATTGTTCGCGTCGCAGAACAGGTGGGCCACCAACGTATTGTGCTCACGGGAGGATGTTTTCAGAATAGAATCCTGACCGAACGCACCGTCAGCCGTCTCGAAACAGCGGGTTTCCGGCCGTACTGGCACCAGCGGGTCCCCCCTAATGACGGTGGAATCGCCCTGGGGCAAATCCATGCAGCGGTACTCCAACACTTGTATAACGGGAAGGAGAAGGGCAATGTGTCTGGCGATTCCCGGTAAAGTCACGGAGATCGACCGTTCCACGACCCCGGTGATGGGGAACGTGAATTTCAACGGCATCACACGCAAGGTCTGCCTCGAATGGCTCCCCGAGCTGCATGTGGGTGATTACGTCATCGTACACGTCGGTTTTGCGATCAGCAAACTCGACGAACAGGAAGCGCTCGAAACCCTGAAGCTGCTCGAACAAATGGGTGATCTCACGTCGGATCTCGGAGAGGACAATGTCCCTCCGGACCCCGGGCAACAGTAACGAAGGCGGGGAGGAACCCACGCGCTACATCGACGAATACCGTGACAGGGAGGCAGCCGCAAAACTCTCCGCTATGATTCGCGGCATCACCACGCGTCCATGGACGCTGATGGAGATTTGCGGAGGCCAGACGCACACGATCGTGAAGTACGGATTGGAATCCCTGCTTCCGAAGGAACTCACGCTGGTCCACGGTCCCGGCTGTCCGGTTTGCGTCACGCCGCTCGAACTCATCGACAAAGCCATTGCCATCGCCTCCCGGCCGGACGTCATCTTCACCTCCTTCGGAGACATGCTGCGCGTCCCGGGTTCCTCTCGCGACCTGCTGAGTGTCAAGGCGGCAGGAGGAAATATCCGCATCGTCTATTCCCCTCTTGATGCCGTCACGCTCGCACAGCAGACGCCGGACAGGCACGTCGTTTTTTTCGCGGTAGGTTTTGAAACAACCGCGCCGCCGAACGCGATGGCAGTCGCGCAGGCGAAGCGCCTCGGCCTGAAGAATTTTTCTATTCTGACTTCCCACGTCCTGGTGCCGCCGGCAATGGAATCACTTCTCTCATCTCCTGCGAATCTCGTCCAGGGGTTTCTCGCGGCCGGCCACGTTTGCACCGTGATGGGATATGAGGAATATATTCCCATCGCCGCACGATATCGCGTCCCCATTGTAGTCACCGGCTTTGAACCGGTCGATATCCTCCAGGGAATCTACATGACGGTCAGACAGCTGGAAGAGGGGCGAGCGGAGGTGGAAAACCAGTATGTCCGTTCCGTGCGCCGGGAAGGAAATGTCCCTGCCCGAAAACTGATACGCGAGGTCTTCCAGACGACCAACCGCAAATGGCGCGGAATCGGAGAGATACCGATGAGCGGGTACCGCCTCGCACCCAGCTACGAAGATTTCGATGCAGAGCTTATCTTTGATGTGGAGGGCATCACGGCCGAAGAGTCACCCCTCTGCATCGCCGGTGTGGTTCTGCAGGGGCTTAAGAAACCGCACGAGTGTGCGGCGTTCGGGAGAGAATGCACACCCGAGCGCCCCCTCGGTGCGCCGATGGTATCGTCGGAAGGTGCGTGCGCGGCATATTATCATTACGGTCGGCTTTCCGAAACTTCTGTACGCTAGGAGGGTGATATGCGACGGCCAATCTCTGGCCTGTTTCTCTCTTTGGTGATCTCCCTCGTTTTCGGCGGCGTTGCCCGGGGGCAAACCGCGGGGCACGCTGGCGGGTACGGCATCGAGCTGGGCCTTGGCGTCTGGATTCAAGGAAACGCAGGGAGTTCCGTGAGTAGCAACGGGGCAATATCCACCGCAAAGAGTCAGGCAATGGGAGCCTCGCTGGGGTTCCATCACTGGTCGACGGAGCATCTGGCCGTCGGCCTGACCGCGAGTGTGATCAACGCCGAGGCGAGTGTTCTGAACACCCCGTTCGTTTCCGAATCGCAAACCAGCGCGGTCTCCGCCCTGATGCTTGATGTGCGATATCAGCTGCCGATACGCGCAAGCGGATCCCTCATCCCTTACCTCCACGCTTCTGCCGGTCCGGTGTTCGGGTTCCGCGCATCGAGCGGAACGACCGGTCAGGTCGTTTCGACACAGACCGTACTCGGGGGCCGGGTCGGCGCCGGGTGGAACATGGCCCTGTCCCACATGGTCGTTCTCGGCCTCCGCGGATCATACCTCGTCATGTCGGGATTTTCGGAACCCGTCGCGGGCCGAAAGCAGTTCAACGGCGTTGAAGTGCTCTTTTGCGTCGCCCTCATCTGGGGCGGTGACCCCGTTCCCTCGGAGTGACTGCATATGCCCGTGAAATCCTCCACTGATTTCGCCGGTCTTGCCTGTCCGATTCCCATCACCGACTACCCCCAGGTGCTTCTCGCCCACGGAGGCGGGGGCAAACTTACCCAGCAGATGATCAGGAAGATGTTTTTGTCGCAGTTCACGAACGAGTTCTTGCAGCCGCTCCATGATGGCGCAATGGTCACGATCGATGGCGCACGGCTCGCCTTCTCGACGGACTCCTACGTTATCAGTCCGATCTTCTTCCCTGGGGGCACCATCGGCGAGCTTGCCGTGAACGGCACCGTGAACGATCTTTCCATGTGCGGTGCGACACCTCTGTATCTGTCCACAGGATTCATCATTGAGGAAGGCCTCCCCATGGACGACCTCTGGAAGGTGGTTGTTTCCATGCAGGAAGCAGCACGTCGGGCAGGCGTGGCGCTCGTCACCGGCGACACCAAGGTGGTTGATCGCGGAAAGGGAGACAAGATCTTCATAAACACCTCGGGGATCGGGCGAATCCTGCCCGGCGTCACGATCCACCCCCGCCGTGCCACCCCCGGCGACTTCATCATCCTGAGCGGTCGGATCGCGGACCACGGAATCGCCATCATGTCGGTGCGCGAAGGTCTGACATTCGAAACCGAGCTTCGCAGCGATACCGCCCCCTTGAACGGGCTCGTTGAGGCGATGCTTGCGGTCTGCCCGGATATCCACGTTCTGCGCGATCCCACCCGTGGTGGCGTCGCGAGCGTGCTCAATGAGATTGCCGATGAGGCCGGCGTGGGCATCACCATCCACGAGGAGAGCATCCCGCTCGGTGATGAAGTCCGCGGGGCGTGCGAAATGCTCGGGCTCGATCCCCTCTACGTGGCAAACGAAGGAAAGCTGATTGCGTTTGTCCCACCGGATCAGGCCGACGGAGTCCTCGCCGCAATGCGCCGGCACGCGTCTGGCTCGCAAGCGGCGATCATTGGAAAGGTCGTGTCTGACCATCCCGGCGTGGTCACCATGCGGACCACGATCGGCGGAACACGTGTGGTGGACATGATCGCCGGCGAACAATTGCCAAGGATCTGCTGATGGGCCGGCGAATCCTCGTCGTAAACCCTGGTTCCACATCGACCAAGATGGCCGTCTTTGACGGAGGGACTTCCGTCCATGCCGAAACCCTCAGGCACGACGCAGCCACACTCGGGCACTACCGACGAATCTGGGATCAATTCGAATTCCGTCTTGGGGTCCTTCGCGATTGGGGGAAATCCCGGGGTGGCGATTTTGCAGCGGTCGCCTCTCTGGGGGGCTTGCTGAAACCGGTCGAGGGTGGCGTCTACGCGGTGAACGATTCGATGCTGGCTGATGCGCGCGCCAATCTCCAGGGGGAACATGCCTCGAACCTCGGATGCGCGCTTGCATATGCTCTGGCGGAGGAATACCGCTGCCTCGCCCTGGTGGCAGATCCCGTCTCCGTCGACGAGTTTGAACCCCTTGCCCGGTACTCTGGTCACCCTCTCATCCGGCGGAGCAGTCTCTCCCATGCCCTCAATTTGCATGCAGCCGCCGCGCGTGCAGCAGAGACACTGAACCTGGTCTTCGAACGGGCTTCGTTTGTCGTTGCACATCTGGGCGGGGGAATTTCCATCGCACCCATAAAAGCAGGGCGCATTGTCGACATCAACGATGCTTCAAGCGACGGCCCGTTCTCTCCGGAGCGAACGGGGGGACTCCCGCTTCAGCAATTCATCACTCTCTGTTACGCAGGAACACGCACCGAAGAGGAGATGCGCAAGCTGGTAATGGGGCGGGGAGGCCTTTCGGCGTACCTCCGCACCAACTCGGCGCCGGAGGTGGAGCTGCGTATCGCCGGCGGAGATCAACAGGCCCGGGAAGTGTACGAGGCTATGGCCTACCAGATCGCCAAGGAGATCAGTGCGATGGCTGCGGTCCTGAAGGGCGATTTTCAGGCAATTGTCTTAACCGGAGGTCTGGCATCGTCGTCGATGCTGACGGGCTGGATTTCCGAACGGGTATCGTTTCTCGCACCCGTCCTCATCTTCCCCGGCGAGGACGAAATGCGCTCGCTCGCCGCCGCCGCGCTGCGCGTCGTGGACGGCAAGGAGAATCCCAGAACGTATTGAGGTCACGATGTCCACCGTTCCCATTCACACATTTGACGACCTTCTGGCCGCAGCCGCGGCGCTCTCCGAACAGCGGATTCTGGTCGCACTCCCTTCCAATCGGGATACGTTCGAGGCAATTCACGCCGCAGCCACTCACCTGAAGACGAGATTCCTCCTTGTTGGAGATGAGCAGACAATCCGGCGAGCCATGGCAGAACTCATGGTTCCGGAAAGAGCTGTCTCATTCCATCACCATCCCGGTCCCGCTGACGCACTGAACTGCTGCGTCGATCTGCTTCGCAAGGGCGATGCGGATATTTTCATGAAGGGGAGCGTGGACACCGGGACCATGATGCGCGCGGTATTCGATGAGACCTCCGGACTTCGCACCGGGCGCCTTTTCAGCGATGTTTTCCTCACGGAAGTTCCGTTCCGGCCGGGGAATAAATTCCTGATGATCACCGACGGCGGCCTGACGCCGGCACCGGATCTGAAGGAGAAAATCGGATTGATCGCCAATGCGGTTGCCGTCGCCCACGCCCTCGGCAACCCCCTCCCCCGCGTGGCGATTCTCTCCGCCACCGAACAGGTTTCTGCAGCGCTCCCCTCCACAATGGACGCCGCCATCCTCTCCAAGATGAATGAACGCGGTCAGATCCCCGGGTGTCTCGTCGACGGTCCGCTCGCTCTCGATAATGCTTTCTCGATGGAGGCCGCACGGGAGAAGAAAATCGAATCAAAGGTGGCAGGCATGGCCGACATTCTTGTGGCCCCGTCGATCGAGGCCGCGAATGCCCTGGCCAAGAGCACGACGTACTTTGCGGGATGGCGATTGGCCCACGTCATCGTGGGAGGGAAAGTGCCGATTCTGATCCCCTCGCGTGCCGACAGGGCTGACGCGAAGCTTCTTTCGATCGCGCTCGGGATGCTGGTGCGGGAAGCGGCGATGCGTGGCGCGCTGTAGCGGGTCGCAGGGCTGCCCACTCCCGTAAACGGAGCATGGTTCACCAACCCTCACCCTCCGAGGTTCAGCGAACCATGAACTGCGCATCGCAGGAAGGTTGCGCGGGATCAGTTCTCGACGGCCACTTCCTCGCCATCGCGTCCAGCCGTCCCGAACACGTAATCCCAGAGTGGAGAACTTACGCCGTACCGCTTCCCCGGATCTTTGAAGTGGTGCAGGATGTGGTGGTGCTTGAGGAACTGCCCCACCTTCCCATTCATCGGCGCATGATGCGTCGCGTAGTGAATCTCATCGTAGCAGATGTAGCCAACGATGAACCCGGCAAAGAAGGGAGCCCCAAAGCTGGGTCCGGTCAGCGCGAGAAACAGCCCGTAAAAGAGAGCCGCAAGCGGGATGCTTACCGCGGGGGGCATCACCAGCCGTCCGGAATCGTTCGGGTAATCGTGGTGAACCCCGTGCGTCAGGAAGTGGATCTGCTGCCCGACCCTGGATGTCGGTTCATAGTGAAACACGAATCGGTGCAGAAGATACTCTGTAAGGGTCCAGACAAGAATACCGGCAAGAAAGCGAGTGACCGCCTCCTCAGCGCCTACCGCAGGATCTTGGGACGTCCGCCAGAGGAAATAGCCTGTGACCGGTACGAAGAGAAAAACAGGCACGATCCAATGAACGTGCGTGAAGATCTCCAGGAAGTCGCTCTTGAAGAGCCGCGCAGACTCGTCTTTGTTGGACACGTACAGCTTTGTCATTGCTCCCCCCTCGCACTTCTCGAAAAAGTGGTATAATCTCTGAAAACATAGGAATTATTGCAACACATGGATACCTTTTCTCCCCCCGCAAACCTCACTGTCCGAAAAGCGGAACCACCTGATGCTGACGCTCTTCTTCATCTCATCCGCGGGCTGGCGGACTATGAAAAGCTTCCTCCACCCGGTCCGGAGGCGCACAGAAGACTTATCAATGACCTCTTTTCCACTCCGCCCCGTCTCCAAGCATTCCTTGGAGAGTATCACGGGACGGCTGTCGGCTATGCACTTGTCTTCGAAACGTACTCCAGCTTTCTCGCGCTCCCCACACTCTATCTCGAGGACATTTTCGTGGTCCCCGAGTATCGCAAGAAGAAAGTGGGGGTTGCTCTCTTCCTGGCAATGGTTCGCGAAGCGCATGCGCGGGGATGCGGCAGGATGGAGTGGGCCGTGCTCGACTGGAATCGGCTCGCGGTCGATTTCTACGAGAAGATGGGAGCCAGGCGCATGAATGAGTGGCAGCTCTTCCGACTGGTCCGTTCCGACATGGAAGACCTCCTTTCCCCCACACACAGGTAATTCTTACACCCTTCAATGGACGCAGGGCGCATTACCGGTCCAATTTCGGGGGGTCGGGATCTGGCAGGCTTTTGGCAGCAATGATAGGTGACAGTATCACCAAAGGTACGGATCCCCCAATGGATATCCTGCTCGTCGATGACAACACTGAGTACCTCCTGCTAACCCGGGACATCCTCTACTCCAACGGCTATACTGTTCATACGGCAAAGGACGGTGTGGAGGGGTGCGACGTTCTGTCGGACAGGGAGATCGACCTGATCATCTCCGACGTGAAGATGCCGCAGTTTGACGGGCTGAAGCTTCACGCCTTTGCACGCGAGATGGACCGCTACAAAGACACGAAGTTCGTTTTCGTGTCCGGGGTGCGTGACGCGGTTGAAGATGTGGTTACCATGAATCCGAAAATCGATTTCTTTCTGTCGAAGGCGACACCGTTGAAGGAGTTCTTGCAGTTTATTGACACGCTCGCGTTCGGCAACTACGGCGGAGAGTGGGTATAGCCCCGGACGCAAGCCAAAGGACCTCTCGGTGGCAAGGAATCCCGTGCGAGGGTATTTGCCCATCAGGAAAGCGCTCGCGCGGAGTAGAGAATCACTGGTTCCTTGCCACCTCCTTCCTTTCCCTCCTTGGGTCCATCGCTACCGGAGCTTCCCGGCCACCACAACACTCCCTCTGACCGTCGTCACCGTCTCGCGATCCTCACCAGCCACTTCAACGAGAATGATGTACATCCCGATGCGCACCCGCCTCCGACCATCATCGAACCCATCCCATATGACAGCACCGTCCGGGCCGCACGGTTCATTATTCGCCAGAAGCCGGACCAGCCGCCCGCGGACGTCGAAGATCCTGATAGACATCCAGCTGGAGGCGCGGGGAGCTTCGAACCGAATCGTCGTGTGATCGTCGTGCCCGTCCCCATCGGGTGAGAAGGGGTTGGGGCTCGCAACAAGGCGCGATGTCGCCGCCACGTGATCGCCTCGAATGCTGTTGGGGCACCCCGGCGTACCGCCCGAACCTGCAACACTTGTCCCCCAATTCCTCGCATCCGACGACGGGAGACTGGCAGAAATCCGCTCCAGCGAACGCCCGATGGGGTCAGCAAGAACGGGGGAATGCCAGCGCGCCAAGTATGCCACGCTGTCCACTGCCCGGCCGAGGGGATCCCGCAGCACAATGATGTCGGCGTCATTGTTCAACTGCAGACTTCCGGTCCCGGCGACGGTCACAAGATGGGAATCGCACACCGCGAAGCGTCGAAAGAGTGTGGAGTCCGACGTGAGGACAAACGAGGCACCCGGGGCCACGCCCAGGGTCTTTCGGGACAAGACAAACGCTTTCGCGTAGGTTCCGGCCTGGCGGGATTCCCCGATGGACCATCCCGCGAGGTCAATGGCGTCCCCTCCGGCGTTCAGTATTTCCACATACTCGGCTTCGCCCTGCCGGGGGACGGCCATGATTTCGCTGATCCGGAGGAAGGGATCACGATAGCCGACCAGAACCCACACGCCAAGCGTATCATTGATGATCCGCGCGTCCCCGGGAGCGCTGAGACGATAGAAGAGATGGTGCAACCCACCGGACGGGGCTTCCCATACCATGGTCACCGCAGTGGACTCCCCTCTGGCGAGTGGGGAACCCATCGCTCCCCGCGCGATGCACACCTCCGCCCCGCCGTCCGATTCGCCATCACGGAGTTCAACGCACTCCACATCGGCAGATTCAACCACGGCGCGCCCGACGTTGCGAACAATCACCAGCAGCGTCGCCCGTTTCCCCACAGTCATCGGGTCTTCCGCATGGGCTGCGAGAGCAAGGTCAGTGTCGAGTACCGCAATTGAGTTGCGGCGACAGGGTGTGGCGCCGCCACTGTCGATACTGCTTCCCCAGTTCGCGCCGTCTTCGCCTGCCCCGCGCTCGTCTTTTCGCTCCAGAGAGCGCCCCGAGGATCCGCCCCAGGCCGGAAGATAGCACACACTATCAACGGTGAACCCGGCAGGATCTCTTAGCATGAGGTTATCGCCGGTATTGTTGAGGGAAGGGAGTCCGACCATCTCGATGCACCCTGCTTCACATCCCGGACGTGTCGCCGCGAGATCAGTGGCAGACCGGGCAATCACAACGATACCGCCGGCAGGGAGGGTAAGCGGAATGGTGGTAATCTCCTTCCCTTCCGGCGATCCGCTGTCGCCCACTTTCCACCGGGCGAGCGGAATACCGAACGTGTCCGTATTGAGGAGTTCGATCCATTCGGGTTCACCCCCCGCGGGCGCATACATGATCTCGTTCACGATGATTGCGTGGGGGGGATATCCAGAGAGGAAGAAGAAGGAGAATGCATTGTTTTCCGATACCTCGTCTGCGGGGGATTCCACGGCCGCCGTAAGGCGGTATTCCCCCGGGTTCGGTGCGCGGAAATCCAGGAGTACGTCGGTAGTCTCACCTCGCGCGGGGGAAGCGGCGAGTGTGGCACGCGACCAGATCTCAGCTCCGGAGAGGATCCCGTTCCCGTCGCCGTCCACGCCGAGAAGGATCCCCACAGCCAGCATTCTCTCGGTCCCCACGCCTGCAATCCGCACAGAGGCCGTCACCACGCTCGATGCCTGCGCAGCCGCGGGCTCGCACCGGGCTCCGACGATGGCGACGTCATAGGCAGCGTCGGCGGTGATCATAACATCGTCGATCCGCAGTGTCCCGCTTGCGCCGTCGCTCCCGGCGATGGTCCGCCAGCGGAATCGGACTTCCGGGTATCCCCGGAGAAGTGCCGGCAGGGAGAGAGTCAACGTCCGGTAGTCCGTCTCACCGGATGCATGGATCGTGTCCCCGACGATCAGCACGAAATCCTTCCCTCCGTCTGTCGAGGCTTCAATCAACAGGCCTGCATGATGCGTCGAGGAACGCCTGAGGGCACACGACAGGGTTCCGGGTATTCTCTCGAGAAAGCTGACCACCGGCGAGACCAGTTCCTGACCGATCGTCGCATTCGTGCAAAGGAGAGCATTCGGAAGAGATTGTGCTGCGGATGCCGACGATACAAAATCATTCTGGAGCGAATTCCTGTTCCGGCTGCTGACCCACCCGGCAGGGAGCACCGGGGGAGGCACAGTGTCGAACCGTTCCACCATAAGCTTCCCCGATCCCTGCGCGGGAAGCGCTTCCACGGCGGCCGCCAGAAGCAGCGCTGTCCGGCAGCCCGCGAGGACCAGCCGCCGGGCCAAAATCGGCCTTCCAGAAGTGACACGAAGTCCGGACATCGCACCCCATCACTCCTCGCCGCGCCCCGAAGTGACCGGCCGCACGGTCGAGCGTTGCTTTTTCCGTTGCATTTCCCTATATAGGCTACACACGCAAGGGTGAATCTCCGATGGACCAGAAAAAAATTCTCTATGTGGACGACGATGCCGCGTTGCGGGAAATCGTCAGGGATCAGCTTTCAACGAACGGGTTTGCAGTCGATGAGGCAGAAGATGGCGCGGCGGCTATAAGCAAACTCGAGGCCGGGAACTTCGATCTGATGCTCCTGGACATCAACATGCCGAACAAGTCCGGCATCGATGTGCTGAAGTTCATCAAAGACAAATCGCTGACGTGCAAGGTGATCATGCTGACCGGTCGGGTCGGCTTCTCGGTGGCGACCGAGAGCCTCAAGCTCGGCGCAGATGACTATATCACCAAACCGTTCAACATGGATTACCTGCTCTTCTCCATCAAACGCGTACTGGAAAAGACGTAAGCGCTCTTCGACCCCAAACAAAAGGCGACCACGCGGTCGCCTTTTTGCATTTGTCCCGTGGGGCGCGGATCATGTCCCCGCACTGTAATCCTCGGCGTATTTCTTCTGCTCCGCGGTGAGATGATCAATGGCCAATCCCTGCGTCTGGAGCTTGACCAGCGCGATCTGCTGATCTTGCTCTGTCGGAATATCGTGAACGCCGTTGCCGAGACGCTTTCCCTGCTTGTGGAGCGTCGCCAGACGGAGCTGCGAGAGGAACTGGTTGGCAAAGGACATATCCATCACTTCGGAGGGATGGCCTTCGGCCGCAGCAAGGTTCACCAGGCGCCCCTGCGCCAGGACGTAGATTCTCTTTCCCTTCTTCAGAAGATACTCTTCATTGTTCGGCCGGATTTCCCGCTTCGACTTCATCACGGAGGCGAGATCGCCGAGATTCACCTCACAGTCGTAGTGACCGGTATTACAGACGATCGCCCCGTCCTTCATGACCTTGAAGTGCCGTTTCACGATGATGTCCTTCACTCCGGTCGCAGTCACGAAGATATCGCCGATCCGTGCAGCCTCGTCCATCGGCATCACACGAAAGCCTTCGAGCGTAGCTTTCAGTGCCGCCGTAGGTTTCACTTCTGTGATGATGACATTCGCCCCGAGCCCTTTCGCCCGCATCGCCACGCCCCGGCCGCAATGACCGAAGCCGGCAACGACCATGTTCTTCCCTGCGAACAGCACGCTCGTCGCGCGGAGTATACCATCGAGGGTCGACTGACCGGTTCCGTACACGTTGTCGAAATCCCATTTGGTTTCGGCGTCGTTGACGGCGATGACCGGGTATTTCAGCGCCCCCGCCGCCGCCATGGCGCGCAGACGATGGACGCCGGTGGTGGTCTCCTCCGTGCCGCCGACGACAAACTGCTCGGCGAATTCAGGATGCTTGTTGTGAATTGTGAAGATCAGATCGGCACCGTCGTCGAGGGTCAGGTTCGGGTGTAATTTCAGCGTCTCCTCGATGCACCAGTAGAATTCCTTGACGTTCATTCCGTGCCAGGCAAAAATCGATGTGCCCTGCCGCGCAAGTGAGGCGGCCACCGCATCGTTGGTAGAAAGCGGGTTGCACCCACTCCAGCTCACCTGCGCGCCGGCCTCAACGAACGTCCGTACAAGGACTGCGGTCTCCTTGGTCACGTGCAAACACCCTGCGATCCGGTATCCTTTGAAGGGCTTGGTTTTTCTGTGTTGTGCGCGCAATGCCATGAGCACCGGCATGCGCGACTCCGCCCATTCGATGAGCCTGTCGCCTTCGGTGGCCAGTTTCAGATCTGCTACCTTGTACTTACCTTCTTTCTGATCCATGGGTCGCTGTTCTCGCAGTAATGGTCGAGTTACTTGATTCCCTTCAGGAGGACGTCTACCAGATCGAGATTTTCCCAGGTGAAGTCCTTGTCGTTCCTGCCGAAATGCCCGTAGGCGGCTGTCTTCCGGTAGATCGGGCGCCGCAGCGCGAGTCGCTTGATGATGCCCCGCGGAGTCATGTCGACCTCTTTGAGAATCACTTTTTCAAGCTCGGAATCGGGAATCCTGCCGGTTCCGTAGGTATTTACGTGCACAGAAACCGGGTCCGCCACGCCGATGGCGTACGCGACCTGAATCAGACATTCCTCGGCCAGCCCGGACGCCACGAGGTTTTTTGCCACATGGCGTGTCGCATACGCCGCGCTCCGGTCGACCTTGGTCGGATCCTTTCCGGAGAACGCGCCTCCCCCGTGCGGGGCCCGGCCGCCATACGTGTCCACGATGATCTTCCGGCCCGTCAGACCGCTGTCTCCGTGGGGTCCCCCGATCTCGAACCGCCCCGTGGGGTTGACGTGGAGAACCATCTTCCTGTCGCGGAGACGCTCCGGAATCACCAGGTTGATGACCTGTTCGATCACGTCTTCCCGGATGCGCTTCTGCGACACGTCGGGATCGTGCTGGGTCGATATCACCACCGTATGAACGCGCGCCGCCTTGCGGCCCTGGTACTCGATCGTGACCTGCGATTTTGCGTCAGGGCGCAGGTAGGGCATCAGCTTCGGCTGTTTCTTCCGGATCTCGGCCAGCCGCTTGACGAGCTTGTGCGCGTACAGAATCGGCATCGGCATGAACTCCGGGGTCTCGTTGGTGGCGTAGCCAAACATCATACCCTGATCCCCGGCCCCTCCGGCGTCCACCCCCTGGGCAATATCGGGCGACTGCGAATGAATGGCGGAGAGAACCGAGCAGGACTCGGCGTCGAACCGGTACTCCGCTTTCGTATAGCCGATGTCCCGGATGACCTGCCGGACGACATCCTGGACTTCGATATAACCCTTCGTGGTGATTTCGCCGCCGACAAATGCAAGACCGGTTGTCACAAACGATTCACAGGCAACGCGGGATGTGGGATCCTGCGCAATCAGCGCGTCAAGCACGGCATCGGAGATCTGATCACAGATCTTGTCCGGATGTCCTTCCGAGACAGACTCGGACGTGAAGAGATACGACATGGCACCTGCAGGAGATGTGAGATAGATGGGATTAATGAAAATCAATTTCCGAGGAATCGCCGACGTTAATGCGTTTGTAACTCCCGCGCACCGCCGCCCCCGGGCCGACGATCGAATTGTCGAGCAGCGCCTTCCGGACCTGGGCGTTCTCACCGATGATGGAGTTCCGGATGATCGCGTCACTGACGGTTGCGCCTGCGCTCACGGTGGTATTGGGACCGATGACGCAGTTTTCGAGGGCCGCCGTGGCCGCAATGTACACCGGCTCGATCACCACCACACCATCAATAACTCTGCTTGTCGATTGTTTTTCGAGCAAGGCCCGGTTCGTGGCAATCAACGTCTCCGGTTTTCCGCAATCGTACCAACCCTCCACCGGGAACGTCGTCATCCGCTCTCCCCGCTCGATCATTTGCTGAAGCGCATCCGTAAGCTGGTACTCCCCCTTGGTGCGGATGTTGCGGTCGACAATGTCGTTGAGACATTCCACAAGGAGGGAAGAATTCCTGATGTAATACAGACCGACCACCGCAAGATTGCTGATCGGCTTCTCGGGTTTCTCGACGAGCCGCCGGATCACTCCGTTGTGGAGCTCGGCAACTCCGAATCGGCGCGGATCGTCTACCGCCTTCACGCCAATTGCGCTGCATCCCCCGTTCAGGACCGGCCGGAGATCGACGTCAAATATCGTATCTCCGAGAATGATCAGCAGCGGATCAGGCCCGATTGTGTGCCGGGAAAGGTAGATCGCGTGTCCGAGGCCGAGGGCTTCCTCCTGCTCAACGTACTCCACCCGGAGGGCCGGGTACGTGGTCCGGACAAACTCCTGGATCATATCTCCCAGGTATCCAACAACAATTGTCGCCTCATTGATCCCCTCACCGATCAATTTGTCAAGAATGTGCCCGAGGATCGGTTTCCCCGCAACATTCAGGAGCACTTTGGGGACAGAGTATGTGTGGGGCCGGAGGCGGCTTCCAACGCCGGCTACAGGAATAATTGCGCGCATGGTCCGGGGGAAATGGAGTGTCGTTTGTCCTGGAGAGGACAACTCGTCTAAGTAAAGTAAAGACAATTCGTTAGAGAAGCAATGATTGCTTCTCTGTGTGGAAAACGGTATTATTCACCGCATTCCAACAGTCTTCCCTCAGACCGGCATGGCGAAACGAACCTCCCCCAAAGCCACAGTTTCGCGCAAACAGCAGCACGTTGAGCTCACCCTTTCCCGAAATGTCGGCTTCCGCGGGAAAGGGAACGGTCTTGACCAATGGGAATTTACACATAACGCACTCCCCGAGCTTGATCTGGCGCACATAGACCTCTCAACAGAGTTTCTGGGGAAGAGAGTCGCGCTCCCGTTCATGATCTCCAGCATGACGGGGGGATATCCGGATGCTCTCCTGATCAACCGGCGGCTTGCGGAGGCCTCTGAGGCATTCGGGATCGCTATCGGAGTTGGGAGCCAGCGGCAGGCCCTGGAGGATACCCGCTTCCACAGAACGTTCAGCATTGTGCGCGACGTGGCGCCGTCCGTCCCCGTAGTTGGCAACATCGGAGCGGCAGAAGTGGCGTCGCTGAAGACGAGCGGAGGGATCAAGAATCTGGCAGCCCTGGTGAAGGCCGACGGGTTCGCGATTCATCTCAACCCGCTCCAGGAGTTCCTGCAGCCGGAAGGAAACCCGAGGTTCCGCGGCGTACTGGATGGCATACGTCGCCTCGTTCACGAACTACCGATCCCGGTTATCGTCAAGGAGGTCGGTGCGGGGCTCTCCGCAGAAGTGGTCGGACGTCTTCTCGAGGCCGGGGTGCGTTACATTGACGTCGCGGGGGCCGGCGGGACGAGCTGGGCCGGCGTTGAGATTCTCCGGCGCCGGGGAAAGCAGGAGGCCTCCCTCCCCTTCTGGGACTGGGGTATTCCAACGGCGACCGCTGTCGCCGAAGCGGCAGCGCTGAAGGGACGGCCGCATTCCTTTGTCCTCATCGCATCAGGTGGGATTGCCACCGGACTCGAAGCGGCAAAATGCATTGCGCTGGGAGCGGATATGGCAGCCTCCGCCCGGCCAATGTTAAGGGCCCTGGCCGCAGGCGGACCCCACGGACTTCGCCGACTCCTGGAAGCGTGGATCTTCCAACTCCGCGGCGCGATGTTGCTCACCGGATCACAAACGCTTCGCGACCTTCAACGTGCGCCTATCACGCACGCCCCAGGGATATGAACGATTCGAGTCACCAGCGGCGCTACACCGATCTGCGGCAACAGATTGACCGCTATCTGACGCGCGTGGCCCGCTCCGGCGGGTCAAAAGACCTGGCAGAGGCATGCATGTATGTGCTCGCGGGCGGCGGAAAACGCCTCCGCGCCGTCCTGGTGCTTCTGTCGTGCGAGGCGGCGGGGGGACGCACCCGCGATGCGGTGCATGCGGGAGCCGCAATTGAGATCATGCACAACTTCACCCTGGTCCATGATGATATCATGGACCATGCACCGTCACGGCGGGGCAGGCCGACCGTGCACATCCGGTGGAACCTGAATAATGCGCTCCTGGTTGGCGATGTGTTGCTCGGTTTCGCGTATCGCCAGCTCCTCAAAACACGCAACCCCCACCTTGTCCGTCTGGTGTCGCTCTTTACCACCGGCGTGATCGAGGTGTGTGAGGGGCAGGCGCTTGATCTGGCGTTCGAGCGGCGTGGAACGGTGACCGTTCCCGATTACTTCCGGATGATTGAGAAGAAGACCGGCCGGCTGGTTTCCCTGGCAACGGAAATGGGCGCGCTGATCGGCGGGGCTACCCCGTCAGAGATCAGCGCTTTGAGAGATTTCGGCCACTACCTCGGCCGGGCATTCCAGCTGCAAGACGATTTACTTGATATCGTCGCCGAAGAGGCCGAATTTGGCAAGGTTATCGGAGGCGATATCATGGAGGGGAAGAAGACGTACCTCCTGCTCACCGCGGCCCGGCGCGCCCGTGGACGTGACCGGCGCCTGGTGCACAGCGTCCTCCGGGATGGCGGACGTACGGTGGGCCCGCGACGTTCCGTCGTCCCTGCCATGACCGCAATCTACCGCCGGTATGGAATCATCGAGGCCACCGAACGATTGATCCGCCAGAACACCGACCGCGCCGCCCGCTCGCTTACTTCTCTCCCGGCGTCGCGCGCCCGGACGACACTATCCTGGCTTGCCCATGCACTCGTTCACCGGTCATCGTGAGGCCCGATGCTTACCCGGACGGTGACCATCAAGAATCGTGCAGGCCTTCATACCCGCCCCGCCGCGGCAATCGTCAAAACGGCGGCGCGGTTTCAGGCGGAATTCATTATTCTCAAGGATCAGTTTGAGATCAACGGGAAGAGCATCATTGGCGTCATGACACTGGCGGCTGAACAGGACTCCGTCCTCGAGCTCCGGTTCGACGGACCGGACGAAGAGCAGGCGGCGGCTGCTGTGGTCGATCTCTTCGAACGGGGATTCGACGAGGAATAGCATGGACAACGAACAGATCCACGGCAACGAAATCACCATCAAGGGAATCGCCGCGGCTCCCGGGATCGTGGTCGGACCGTCATACACCTACAGCAAGCAAGTCGTCCGCGCCCAGATGAAGCCGATCGAGGCCGGAGAGGTCGACTCGGAAATCGAACGCCTCCACGGGGCCGTGGCACGCTCGCAGAAGGAACTGGAGAAGATCGTCGCCTTCGCCCAGGAGAAACTCGATCCCGAAGACACGAAGATCCTCGAGGCCCAGATCATGATTCTGGACGACACGATTCTGATGGGGACGATCGAAAAAAGGATTGCCGGTGAACTCCGGAACGCAGAGTTCATCGTTTTTGACGAAATCAGCAAGTACAAACGGTTGATGCTGTCTGCGTCGGACGAATACATGCACGAACGTGCGCATGACGTCGACGATGTGATGAACCGGATCATCCGAAATATCCAGGACCAGAAACTCGTCTCCAAACTGGAGGGGGAGGCAGTCATCGTTACGGAGTCCCTGACGCCAGCCGACACGATCATCTTCAGCCGTAACAAGATCCTGGGATATGCCACCGACACGGGCGGCATCACGTCGCACGCCGCGATCCTCTCGCGATCCCTGAAGATCCCCGCGGTGGTTGGCCTGCGAAATGTCACGCGGGTGGTCCATCCGGGCGACATCGTGGCACTGGATGGCTACAGCGGCGTGGTCACCGTCAATCCGACAGAAGAATCCCTCCAGGCGCTTCACCGGAAGGCGCAGCGCTTCCGAGAGTTCGAAGAGCGGCTGTCGGAACTTGTCGGACTGGCCGCCGAAACCGTCGACCACAAGCATATCGAACTCTCCGCAAACGTCGAATTCGACGAAGGGCTCGCGTTCGCGCGCGAACAGGGTGCCGCGGGCATAGGGCTCTTCCGGACAGAGGGTCAGCTTTTCGGCCGGACAGGGTACCCGACGGAAGAGGAGCTCTTTGCCACCTATCGTGCTGCAATCGATGCGGTATTTCCTCACCCGGTGATTTTCCGGGTGTTCGACGTCGGCGGCGACAAACTTGCCCCCGGTTCGTTCCACGAGAATAATCCCTTCCTCGGCTGGCGGGGAATCCGTGTTCTCCTCGACCGGCCCGATCTCTTCCTGACGCAGTTGCGCGCTATCCTCCGCGCCAGCGACCGGAAGACCGTATGGATCATGCTCCCGATGGTCTCGACGATTCAGGAAATACGGCGAACCAGAGAAGTGGTGCGGACGGCCATGGACGACCTCGATCGCCGCGGGCAGCCGTATGACCGAGGCGTCAAGCTCGGTGTCATGGTGGAGACACCTGCGGCGGCGCTTCTCGCCGACCAGATGGCGGCCGAGGCCGACTTCCTCAGCATCGGTACGAACGATCTGACACAGTACATCATGGCGGTTGACCGCGACAATCTCGCCGTGGCACCGCTCTACCAGCAGTTCAACCCCGCCGTGCTCCGCGCAATCAAGATGATCATCGATGCCGGGCACAAGAAAACACGCTGGGTCGGCATGTGCGGCGAAATGGCCGGCGATCCGCTCGCCACCGTCCTCCTCGTCGGCCTGGGACTGGATGAGTTCAGCGTCATCCCTTCCGTCCTTCCGGAAATCAAGAAGATCATCCGCACGGTCAAATATAAGGACGCGAAACGGGTCGCAGAGCGCGCTCTGACGATGAGCAGCGAAACGGAAATCCGCGAATATCTCTCCTCCATCGTCAAGAACCAGATCCCCGAAATCCCGCTCGACCTGTAGCGCTGACCGGGACAGGCAGAACATACCCCATACGCTATCACGGACATCACCCACATGACGCTCGACGACATCAAGAACCTCGACCCCTCAGGGATGTACGAGAGGATCCGCAACTTCCCGGCTCAGGTTCGCGAAGCTGTGGTGATCGGCACGTCCGCACCATTGAAAACCCGCAGCCGCAGGACGGCACATATCGTTCTCTGCGGCCTCGGCGGTTCCGCCATCGGGGGAGACCTCCTCCGGAGTTACCTCGCCGACGACCTCCGGATCCCTTTTCTGGTCAACCGGCACTATACCTTGCCGGCGTTCATCGGCCCCTCCTCGCTGGTGATCATCTCCAGCTATTCGGGCAACACGGAAGAAACCAACGCCGCCCACCGCGAGGCGCTCAAACGGGGGGCGCAACTCCTCTGCATCACGTCGGGAGGCACGACGGCAGCCCTGGCTATCCGACGCCATTCACCTCTGATTACCATCCCCGGCGGCTCTCCCCCCCGCGCAGCGCTTGGATACTCCTTCTTCCCGCTCCTCATTTCGCTCAGCCGCATGGGATTCATCGGAAACAAACAGCGGGAAATCCGCGAAACGATTTCCCTGCTCGAGGAAAAGGCACCTCTCTACGCCACCCTCGATCCTGCGGCCAACCCCGCCCTTCAGCTGGCCGAATTGCTGCAGGGAAGAATCACCGTTCTGTATTCCTCCACCGAGCATATGGATGCCGTCAACACACGATGGCGCGGGCAGATTGCGGAAAATGGAAAGGCGCTCTGTTTCGGCCATGTCGTCCCCGAGATGAATCACAATGAGCTCGTGGGTTGGCATGTCCTGCACCAGCAGATGAGGGAAATGCAGGTGGTGTTTCTCCGTGATCGCGACGACCATCGCCGGGTCCAGATTCGCATGGACATTTCCCGGCAGATCCTCCGGGAGTATACACCGCACCTCACGGAGGTCTGGAGCGAGGGGAAGACCCTCCTGGCACGGATGTTTTCGCTTCTCTATCTGGGCGACTGGGTCAGCTTCTATCTTGCCATGCTGCATCGCGTCGACCCCACGCCGGTGCGCGTCATCGATCACCTGAAACAGGAGCTCGCCAGAGTATGACCAGGCAGCAAAAGATTGCCATCGGCGTCGCCTTCGTTACCCTTGCCTTGATCTTCGTCGTCACGGTTCTGCGCAACGGGACATCCTGGTAGTGACCCACGACCGATCAGGGTGTACACCAAAAGGGGCATCCCGACTTTGGGGGGACTCGTTCCAACCATCAACAAATCCATCTGCCGTCCGGAGATTCCGGGGGACCGGCTGCAGTTGCAAGTCGCTCTCGTTCTTCCTACCATGAACAACGCATTGGAGCGTTTGAGTGGCCGCTGAATGAGGGTTCGGTGAGTATGCGATGGCGCACTTCGTTACTACTTCTTTTCCTTTGCGCGACAACCGGCTGGGCGCAACTCTTCTATTTTGGACGTAACAAAGTCCAGTACACGGACTTTGCCTGGCACGTCCTCAAAACCCCCCATTTCGACATCTATTATTATCCGGAGATGAAGGATCTCGCGGAGCGAGGCGCCGCCTTCGCCGAAGAGGCATTCCGTCACCTCGAGGTCAAGTTCAATCACACGCTGGTCAGCCGGGTCCCGCTGATCTTCTACAGCTCGCATCTTCACTTCCAGCAGACCAATACCACCGGCGGGTTCCTCCCTGAAGGCATCGGAGGGTTTTTCGAGTTCCTCAAGGGGCGCGTCGTGATCCCGGCCGACGGCTCCATGCCGCAATTCCGGCATGTCATCCGGCACGAGCTCGTCCACGTTTTCATGCACAGCAAGATCTCCCGGGTACTCACCGACCACCGGAAGCCGCAGGACCGCTATCCACCGCTCTGGTTCATCGAAGGACTCGCCGAATACTGGTCGACCGACTGGGACTCGCAGGCAGAGATGGTCATGCGGGACGCCGTGCTGAACGACATTGTCGTCGGGCTGGACGACATCGACCGCATCTACGGATCGTTCCTGATGTACAAGGAAGGCCAGGCTGCCCTCTCGTACATGGGCCGAATCTACGGCGAAGAGAAGGTTCTCCTCCTGATGGAAAACTTCTGGAAAGAAGCCAGTTTCAGCGAAGTGCTGAAGCTGACCATCGGCAAGAACTACAGGGAATTCGATGAAGGGTGGTTGTACGCTCTCAAGAAAGAGAGTTATCCGCTCCTGAAAAATTTCGACAGCCCGGCCCAGGTGACCCGCAAAATCACGAAGGAAGGTTTCAACTCCAAGCCGGTGGTCTTAGAGCGGGACAGCATGCGGACGGTCTATTTTATCGGAAACCGCACCGGATACACGAGCATCTACGCAAAATCCCTGGACGCCGCCGAGAACGATCCGTCCGATACTCTGATCGTGGAAGGAGAGAGCTCGGATGAGTTTGAAGCATTCCATCCCTTCAGGAGCCGGATCGACATATCGAAGAACGGCATCCTGGCCTTCGTGACAAAGAGCGGTGAAAACGATGCGCTGCACCTTTTCAACACCGGCACCGGCACGATCACGCGGACGTTCCGCTTCCCGGATATCGTCAGCATCGGGTCGTCCTCCTGGGCGCCCGACGGCGTTCGCCTGGTGTTCTCCGGTATCAACAAGAGCGGGAACAACGATCTCTATCTCCTCCACACCGAAGCGGGAACCCTGCACCGGTTGACGAACGACTACTATGACGACCGGGACCCGGCCTGGTCGCCCCGGGGTGATAAGATCGCCTTCAGCTCCGATCGAACGAGCTTCGGCAGCTCTGGAGCCTACAATCTCTTCCTCTACGACCTTACCACCGGCGCGATTGAGTACCTGACGTGCGGGCCGGAAAGTTCCGGTTCTCCGGCATGGTCCAGGGACGGATCGATGCTGGCATTCACCTCCGACGTCGACGGCGTCCACAATATCTGGGTAATGAAGATGACGCCCGCGGACACGCCACCGCCCATAGGAGGCCCGCCACGACCTGCACCACGGTGGCGTTTCATGACCCGCGTGACCAGCTTCGTTTCCTCCGCGTACGATCCGACCTGGACATCCTCCGGCGATCTCGTCTTTGCCGCTTTCGAACGTTACGGTTTTCAGCTCCGGCACATTCAGAACGTGCGCGCGCTTGTCGACTCGGCGACGGATGTGCGATCGATCGATCTTTTCGATAAGCAGAAACCCTGGGAGCTTGCCACCGTCAGCGGTTCGTCCCAGATGGAGCGCTATCGCTACCGGGGCGAATACAGCCTGGATTTCGCCCAGAGCGCAATCTCCACCGACCCGGTGTTCGGCACTACGGGCGGAGCGGTCGTTGCCCTGAGCGACGTCCTGGGGGACGATCAATACTATTTCCTCATCTACAACACGGCCCAATCCCAGGACGAGCTTCTCTCGAGCTTCAATGTGGCCATCTCCCGCCTGTCGCTCCGGCAGCGGGCGAATTACGCGTATGGCATCTATCGCTTCAACGGCCGGCGGTACGATCTGACGGACCGCGACCAGTTTTTCTACGAACGGGTCTTCGGCGGATACTTCGCCCTGAGCTACCCGCTCACCCAGTTTCAGCGCATCGAGACAAGCACGAGCCTCAGCAATTCGAACAAGGAGCTCGATGTCGCCATCGAGAGCCGGCGGGCCCTGCTCCTGTCGAACGCTCTCGCGTTCACACACGACAATTCCCTCTGGGGTCCGACCGGCCCCCTGGACGGAAGCCGGCTCCGTGTGCAGCTTGCGTATACCACCGACATCCAGTATTCCAACGTCAGCTACTACACGCTTATCGCCGATTATCGGAAGTATCTGCGCCTGGGAACCCGCGCAGCCTATGCGTCGCGGTTCTGGCTCTTCTATAACTCGGGGAAAGAGTCGCGAAGGTTCGTGATGGGAGGAAGCTGGGATTTGCGCGGTTACGGTCTCTGGTCCATCCGCGGAGAGAAGTTGTGGCTCACCAGCCACGAGCTTCGATTCCCTTTCATCGACCAGCTGGCAATCCGTCTTCCGTTTATGGGCATCGCGTTTTCCTCCATTCGCGGTGCGGCGTTCCTGGACGCCGGCGGCGCGTGGGACAGCGAGTACCGGGAAACCCTCGGAAGTATGGGGCTCGGCCTGAGGATGAACCTCGGCGGTGTGCTGGTGCTGCGCTACGACATCGGGAAACGCATCGAAAGAAACTTCACCCGGCTCCAGACAGGTCTGTTCTACCAGTTCTTCTTCGGATGGGATTTCTAATGGTCATGCAATCCCGCCACATACCCCGCGCAGCCACTCCCTTGCTGCTCTGCCTCCTGATTCTTGTCGCGGGATGCGCCGGGCTCCGCGTCGGCCGGGTGCTCATTCCCCGCCCCGATGACTGGTCCACCTTCGGACGCACGCCGCTGCGCACGAGCACCACCGAGGTGCGCATCGAGCCCCCTCTCGTTCAGGTGTGGGAGTACGACCTTGCGGCAGGAACTGCGAACGGCGCCCCGGTCATCGCCGACAGCATCGTGATGGTCGGAACAATGCGTGGAGAACTTCATGCGGTGCGCCTCGCCGATGGCAAAAGAATCGGGTGGGTCAGCCTCGGCGACGCAATCCACGGTACACCGGTCATCAGCGGATCAACGATCATCGTCCCTCTTGCCAACTCCAGAGAGTCCGTTGTTGCCTTCAACCTCGCGGAAGGCAAGCCACAATGGAAACAAACGTGCGGCAACGTGGAGACATCGCTGCTTCTGACAGACCGGAACTTGTATGGCGGGACGACGGAGGGATCGCTGTTCTGTCTGGACCCTCAGACCGGAACAACCCGCTGGGTGTTTTCCCTTCCCAACAATTCGGCGCGCAAAGGAATTCGCTCCTCCCCCACCGCATGGCGGTCTCTTGTGGTGTTCGGTGCGGATGACGGATGCCTCTACGCCCTCGATGCCTCCACCGGGAAAGAGCAATGGAAGCATACGGGGGAAGCGCCGATCGTCGCCACCCCGGTTGCGGACAGCACCCTTCTGGTCGTCGGAACGACCACAGGAAAGATCCTCGCCCTCGATCCCCTGACCGGAAATCAGCGGTGGCGAAAAGATGTGGGTGGTCCGGTGTACGGACACGCCCTCCTCACCATGTCGCTTGTCGTTGTGGTAACCACGAGCGGAGTTATCGCAGGGCTCTCCGCACAGACGGGCGAACAGCAGTGGACGACAGAAGTCGGGGGCCCCATTCTCGCGGGTCCTTCGGGAGCAGGAGGGGTTGCCTTCGTCGGGACACTCCGGCGCGAACTTCTCGCCCTCTCCCTCATCGACGGAAAGATTCTGTGGAGAGGTACGACCGAAGGACGCATCAAGACGTCACCCGTGATTTCCTCCGGACTGGTGATCATAACAACCGACGACAGATCGATGGTCGCCTTCCGCGGAGAACCTAGACCATGATCGTGCGCTCGTTCCTCTGGGTTCTTCTCCTCACCTGTATGGCTGCGGGAGGCAGCCTGGCGCAGGGTCCCGCTCCCCTGTCTGCAGACTCCGCACACGCCCTCCTGGTGATAAGCTCATCCCCGGAGAGCGCCTGGGTCATGCTCGATACGACGGTCGCCGGGACAACCCCCTGCTCTCTCTCGGTTTCCGCCCCGGCAACGTATCACCTGCGAATTCAACACCCCGATGTCGCCAACTGGCTGACAGGGACGATTGCTGATACGCTCGTGGTTTCCCCGGGGGAGATCGTGCGGCGACTGTACAGACTGGAAGAGTGGACACTCGTTGTGAGTTCGCCAATGGGCGCCGAAGTTTTCGCCGGTGATTCCCTCCTGGGAAGCGCTCCACTTCTTTTGCGAACCGGGAGGGTTTCTCCCACGGTCCCGCTTACGTTGCGTCTTCGCGGATACGAAACTGCGACGGCGAATCTCGGAATGGCAACGCGGGGAATTCTGCGCATCCCCTTCCGGGCCCGCATGGATCCCGGGACGTCATTTGACCAATCGCTCATCTCGGAAACCCGGCCCTCCTCCGCCCGTCTTTATCTCACGGGCGGCGGAGCCATCCTCGCCGGGGCCGCAGCAGCCTATTTCAAGGTGAAAGCCGACAATGCCAACAATGACTACCTTCTGGCCGGAGACCCCGCCTCTTTGTCGGATCGAAACAGGTTTGACACCGCCTCCGGCGTTTTTCTGGTCGTGACACAGCTGAGTCTTGGGCTATTTCTTGCGTTTCTGATGTCCGAGTGAGTCCGTATCCCCCAAAGCGCTTGATTTCCTTGACTTTCCGGGGGTAACCGCCTATATTCGGCTAACCATTGGATTCAGCCATCGGAGGTTATCCTGAACCCGACATTGAAGGACGAAATCGAGTTTCTGAAAAACGTCCCGATCCTGTGCGACCTTGAACCGATGGATCTCGATACCATCGCGAAGGTCGGAATCCGGAAGAAGTACAAGAAGGGGAGCATTATTCTCTTGGAGGAAGAGGCGGGCGCGGCACTCTTCGTGATTGTCTCCGGGAAAGTGAAGATCGTGCGGATGGACGATGACGGACGTGAGGTTATTCTTTCCATTCTTGGGGAGAGTGACTTTTTTGGGGAAATGGCCATTCTGGACGGCCTCGCTCGCTCGGCGAGCGTCGTGGCGATCACCAAGTCGGATCTGTTCATGATCCATCGCCGGGACTTCCTGAAACTTCTCCATGATTTCCCGTCGGTCGCCATCGCCCTCCTGAAAGAGTTAACAATGCGTCTCAGGAAAGCCGACGCGCAGATCAAAAGCCTCTCGCTGAAGGATGCTTCGGGGCGGGTTGCGAACGTAATCCTCCAGCTCGCCGATGACATCGGAAAGATCCGAAAGGGGCGCGTGGAAATCGACGAACTTCCCCTGCAGCAGGACCTTGCCAATATGGCGGGAACCTCGCGTGAAACGATTTCCCGCATGATCCACGCGTTCATCCGGGAAGGTCACATTGAGATCGAGCGTGGGAAGTTGATAATCAACGACTACGAAAAGTTCAAGGCCCGTTACCTGTAAGGGCCACGCATTGTTCTTTCTCTCCCCGTTGTTCGTGGCGCATGGGCGGCAGAGCGGACCCCCGCATCCGATCCACTGAAGGAGCTCCCGCCCCGCCTACCATTCTGTTGCGTGCCCGGGACCTCGTTGCCACCGGCATTCCCACTCACCCCCAGACCGGCGCCTTCCTCGCCCGTACAGGTGAGAGAGCCACCGGGTGACGTGCGGGGAATGCGGACCAGGTGAAAGAGAGTTTAACCCGGCATCTTGCGCGACGATGGAATCATCCCTGCCCACATTCTTGAAGGCGTTGATGGAGTCCACCCGTCCTCTGAACCGATCCCGGCAGGGCGCTCTCGGGCACTTTCCGATGGGCACCACCGTAAGGCACGAGATCCATCGAGCGATAGGGTGGACTCTTTGCCCACCATGGAGAGTCACGGCACCGACCATAAAGGTACACGTTTGCGGCGCGGGGGCGTGTCGGGGTCAGGAAACAAAAGCTTGAACGCTGCGATGACCGCTCTGGAGCTGGTGAGCTTCACACAACAACTCGCCGGGAGCAAGAAACGATAAGGGAGGTTGCACCCGCCACAACGGCAGGTGCACGGGTGACGAGAACGATGACGAAGCGAGCGAGGGGTTGTTTCAGCGCCAGCCTGATTCTGTGGACTGCGGTCGCGACAGCAGGCCCCGGCGAGTGGAAGAGTTTTACATCCATGAAGGATGTTCGCGCCGTGGCAAGAGACGGCGCAACCTTCTGGGCCGCAACCAGCGGTGGACTTTTCGCGTGGAACAGCGCGCGCGGAGAGTACACCCAGTTCACGAACACCGAAGGCCTCCTCAGCGTCGACCTCACCGCGATCACCATTGATCAGACGGGTACTGTCTGGTCGGGTGCCTCCAGCGGAGTACTGCACGGATATTCACCCACCGACGGGCACGTCCGTCCCATCCTCGACATCGCGCAGTCAACCAAAACCGCGAAAGGTATCACCTTCCTCCGCGCCGCCGGCGACACGATGCTGGTGGGGAGCGATTTCGGCCTGAGCATATTTCGGCTGAGCACCTTGGAATTCGGCGACACGTTCGAGAAATTCGGGACCGGCACCGGCGGGATCCGATTCGTAGTGCCGGCCGCCGTTCTCTTCGACGGAAATCTCTGGGCCTGTATCACTGACGGCCAGACCATCAATCGCATTGCTGTTGCGAGTCTCTCCACACCCAATCTTCTCCCTCCGGAGAGCTGGACACTGGAAATCGTCGGGAGTCCAGGGGAAATTCCTCAGGCTCTCGAAGTCTTCGCCGGGAAGCTCTATGCGGGGACCAGCGCTGGACTGTACGTCCGTGAGGGGACGAACTGGTCTCCTGTTGGTCAGTCGGCCCTGGGGGGGCAGAGTATTGTCGGACTGGCCCGTGGATCCTCCGCACTTGGCATCGCGACTGCGGCGGGGGCTCTGTACACCATTGACGGCACTGGCGTTCTGCGAAATACCGCCAGCGGGGCACCACGGTCTCTCTCCTCGGTGGCCATCGACCTGAATGGGACACCGTTCGCGGGGAGCATCGGCGGCGGAATTCTCCAGTTCGAGGGTGGATGGGTTGCGCGCACCCCGAACGGCCCGAACTCGAACCAGTTCATAAATGTCGCCGTCGACCCGGACGGGGTCGTCTGGTGCGCTGCCGGCGCCGTCGGGAACAATGGCCTCTACCGGTACGACGGAAAGGAATGGAAATCCTTCACCTCCGCCACCAGCCCTCTCCTGAATGACAACTACTACCGGGTGGGAATCGACTGCGACGGCTCCGCCTGGCTCAGCTCGTTCGGACGGGGACTCGTCGAAGTCCCGTTCCGCACAGACCGCGTGGATACAAACCACGTCTACTACACAAACGTCGGGATGGTCGGACTCCCCAACGATCCGCTCTTTGTGGTCCCGAGCAATGTGGTTTGTGATAGCCGTGGCAACCGATGGGCAAGCATCATCAATCCGACCAACAGACGGACACTCGTGGTTCGCACAGGCTCCGGACAGTGGCTCACGCTCCCCACCATCGTCAATGGTACGCGGATCAGCTGGCTTGCGGACACTCCCGTCGACAAGGAGCTTGCCGTTGACGCATTCGATAACCTGTGGGCGATCGTGCGCGAACAGGCACTCCGCGGGGTCATGACGCTGAACAACCGGGGAAGGATCGATAGCGTGGCTGCCTTCCTTGTCACCTCGGCACACGGACTTCCGAGCGACGACATCCGGACCATCGTCGTGGACAGGGAAAATGACATCTGGGTGGGGACCGACAAAGGGATCGGGATCATTCTGGACCCGGAGAACCCCCAAAGGCAGGGAGGCATCGCAGCCTACAAGCCACTGACAGGGCTGGTCATCAACGCAATCGCCGTTGATGCCCTGAACCAGAAGTGGGTCGGCACCAACGAGGGCGTCGTTCTGCTTTCCGCCGACGGAACCCAGGCTCTGGCCAACTACACCGTCCAGAATACGCAAGGGAAACTGATCGATAACGACGTTAAAAGCATTGGCGTGGACCAGGCATCAGGAACAATCTATTTCGGGACCCTCGTCGGCCTTTCAAGCCTCACCACCACGGCTGCTGCTCCGATGGCGGTATTTGACGAGATCAAAGTGTACCCGAACCCTTACCACGTTCCGAGCGATCGGCCCCTGACCATAGACGGGCTGGTTGAGAATTCCAGCCTGAAGATTCTGACGTCAGACGGGCGCCTGGTCCGCGACCTCAAGACCCCGGGGGGGCGGATCGGATTCTGGGATGGAAAGGACTTCGAAGGGCGTGACGTCGCATCGGGAATCTACGTCATCGTCGCGTACAGCGAAGACGGGAGCCGCACTGCCAACGGCAAAGTTGCAGTTCTTCGGAAATAGTAGAACCACCACGACCACAGCTCAATTCATCATCCATCACAACGAACAGCAGAAGGAGGGTGCGGATCTTGGACAATGCTAACGGTTACAAAGACGAGATCTTCACGAAAAGGGTGCGCGCGGGCAAACGAACGTACTTTTTCGACGTGAAAGCAACGAAGTCCGAAAAGGACTTCTACATCACGATCACGGAAAGCAAGCGCGTCGGCGATGACGAGTACGAGAAGCACAAAATCTTCTTGTACAAGGAAGATTTCGAAAAGTTCCGCGAGGCGCTTGACGAGACGGTGGTTCACGTCACCCAGCAGCTTCTGGAGCTTGCGGAGGCCCCGAAAGAGGGCTGAGCAGATGTAAAACCTTGACGCAGGGGACGCCGGGGATGATCTTCCCGGCGTTCTCTTCCTTCTCCCCGTTCCTTTCCGCGTTTGCTTGACTCTTTTTTCCTGTTTCCCTATATTGATACGATTTTTTCGTAACGACCGGAGAAACAGGGGCGGATTCGCCCCTTTTTACGCGTTCTTCGACATGCCTGAACCGACCCGCGCCGCATCCATGAAGATCCAGCTCGGTGGACTCTCTGAAGGCGTCCACCAGTATCAGTTCAACGTCGCGGGAGCGGACCTGGATATCGGGCCCGGGTTCCGCCGTGCCATTGTGGTCTCGGCAACCGTGGAAAAAAGGGGAAGTCAGGTTTTTCTGACCACCTCCGCAGAGGCAACGGGAACATTCACCTGTGATCGCTGCCTCACCGATTTCGACACCGTGCTCAGACCCCGGTACACGATGGTGTACGTGTTTGAGGGGGCCGAGAGAGAAGGGTTTGACCCCTCGGAGGTCCAGGTGATTTCTTCCGCTCTAAGTGTTGTCGATATTACGGAAGACGTCCGGCAGACGTTTCTCCTGGCTGTCCCGCTGAAGCTTCTTTGCAGCGAATCTTGCAAGGGGCTTTGCCCCCGCTGCGGCACGAACTGGAACCTGGCGACCTGCACCTGCCGTGGGGAGCAGAACGACCAGCGGTGGGAAGCGCTCAAGAAACTACGTACAGAGAATTAAGAGGAGAAGGCCATGCCCAACCCAAAACGCCGTCACTCCAAGGCACGCGGACGCAAGCGGCGGACACACTACAAGGCAACTGCCGCGTCGAAGTCGGAGTGCCCCAATTGCCATACGCAGAAGCTTCCTCACCGTGCCTGCCCGAACTGCGGTTATTACAACGGCCGCTCCATTGTTGTGCCAAAGGCATCTTAAGGCCTGAAGAGCCGATTCTCTGAGTCCCGGCAGGGCCGGTGGCTCGCTCCCCGCACCCGGGCTCTGCTCCGCGGCCGGCGGCCATCAGAGATAAGGTACAGTCACATCAACGGTCCATTTCGTTGACCCCCCAACCACCAAACATCGCCATCGCCGTCGACGCCATGGGAGGCGACCATGCGCCGGGCGTCGTTGTGGAGGGCGCCCTTCAGGCTGTTCGTGCAGCCAGGGGGCGGTTTGCCATCGCCCTGGTCGGCCAGGAGGATCTCATCCAGAGGGAGCGGGCGGCATGTACACGGCGCGGGCTCACCGCGCCGGAGCATCTGGTCCGTGTGATCCATGCCCCCCAGGTGATCACCATGGACGATGCTCCGAATGCCGCGCTCCGTGCAAAAAAGGAGTCGTCCATCGCCGTCGGGCTCGCTCTTCACAAAGAAGGAAGAGTTCAGGGGTTCGTCAGCGCGGGGAACACCGGCGCGGTCCTGTCGGGATCAACACTGATCCTCGGTCGCGTGGAGGGCGTGGGGCGGCCAACGATCGGGGCGCTGGTTCCGACGACCGCGGGACCCTGCTTTCTGGTCGATGCGGGAGCGAACGTGGACTGTAAACCGCGCCATCTCTTTGAGTTTGCCACCATGGGCGCGATTTATATGTCCTCCCTGTGCGGCGTTCCGCGCCCGCGCGTCGGTTTGCTGAACATCGGAGAGGAAGAGACCAAGGGGAACGAAGTGGTACTTGAGACCTTCGGGTTACTCAAATCCTCAACGTTGAACTTCATCGGCAATGTCGAAGGGCGGGACATTCTTGCGGGCCACGCCGATGTTGTGGTGTGTGATGGGTTTACGGGAAACATCCTTCTCAAGTTTGGCGAAAGCGTACCTGCCTTCTTCAAGGCAAAATTCCTCGCCTTCGCAGGGAGAAGCGTGGCCAATAAACTCATTGCGCTCGTAGCCCGGAACGGGCTGCGGAGTGTGATGCGCGAACTTGATTACCAGGAGCATGGGGGCATCCCGCTCCTCGGGGTCAACGGTGTCTCGATCATCGGGCACGGAGGTTCAACGGCCAGGGCGGTCACAAATATGATCTACCGGGCAGAGGAAATGATTGTGAAAAACGTCAACGGTCTCATCCAAAAGGAACTCGCTCGCTCCCATGGTTAAACGCCACGCCACCATCACCGCCGTAGGCCATTATGCGCCTGAAAAGATTCTGTCCAATGCCGACCTCGAGAAAATGGTCGACACGAATGACGAATGGATTCGCACCCGCACGGGCATCTCCGAGCGGCGCATAATGGAACACGGAGCAAGTTCCCACATGGCGGTCCACGCAAGCATGCACGCGCTCGCCCGCCGTGGGATCGGCGCCGAAGAACTGGATTGTATCATCGTCGCCACCGTCACCCCGGATATGTTCTTCCCTTCCACTGCCTGCCTCGTGCAGGAGCAAATTGGAGCGAAAAACGCCTGGGGCTTTGATCTCAGCGGAGCCTGTTCGGGATTTCTGTTCGCCATGGTAACCGCCCAGCAGTTCGTCGAGAACGGCCTGCACAAGAAAGTGCTGGTGATCGGCGCCGATAAGATGAGCGCCATCACCGATTACACGGATCGTAACAACTGTATCCTGTTCGGCGACGCGGCAGCGGCCGTCCTCGTCGAACCCTGCGTCGAAGATGGCTTCGGTATCCTTGATGCCATTGTCCGGTGCGATGGGTCGGGAAAGGATGTGTTGTACATGCAAGCCGGGGGAAGCGCCAATCCGGCATCCCACGAAACCGTCGACAAGAAAATGCACTACATCTACCAGGACGGGAAGGCGGTTTTCAAGGTGGCGGTGGTGCGAATGGCGGATGTTTCGGCCGAAATTCTCGAGCGGAACAACCTGACGGGAAAAGACGTTTCCTGGCTTGTGCCGCATCAGGCGAACCTCCGTATCATCGACGCCACAGCGGACCGGATGGGGATCGACCGCTCAAAGGTCATGATTAACATCGACCGTTACGGAAACACGACCGCCGCCACTATTCCACTCTGTCTGTCGGAATGGTGGAGCAGCGGAAAACTGAGACGGGGCCAGAACATTGTTTTGGCCAGCTTTGGAGCTGGATACACCTGGGGTTCCATCCTCATGCGCTGGTCGGTGCCGGACGCACCGTTGAGCCCGTCATGAGCAAAACTGCCTTTATCTTCCCTGGACAGGGGTCGCAGTATGTGGGGATGACCCGGGATTTCTTTGATGCTGATCCCGATTCCCGCGCATTCCTGGAGCACGCGGACCGCACTCTCGGAATCACGCTGAGCGCCATTTGCTTCGACGGCCCGGAGGATACTCTCCGACAGACCGAATACACCCAGCCTGCAATTTTCGTGCACAGCATTCTGGTCGCACGAAAGATTCGCCACCTGAAGCCGGATATGGTGGCCGGCCACTCTCTGGGCGAATACTCCGCACTCGTCGCCGCAGGCGCCCTCGGCTTTGAGGATGGATTACGGCTCGTCCGGCTTCGTGGACAGTTGATGCAGAAATCCGGCATCGAACGCAAGGGAACCATGGCGGCAATCGTCGGACTCGATCCTGCGCTCCTCGAGGAAATCTGCCGTGAGGCCTCCCTGGTCGGCGTTGTCCAGCCGGCGAACTTCAATTCCCCGGGTCAGGTCGCGATCTCCGGCTCCATCGACGGCGTTCAGAAAGCGATCGAGCTTGCCAGGGCAAACGGCGCGAAGATGGCAAAAGAGCTCGTCGTCAGCGGGGCGTTTCATTCCCCGCTGATGGAGGGGGCCCGGGAAGGGTTGAAACAGGGACTTGCCCGAACGGAAATCCGTGATGCGTCCATTCCGGTGTATGCAAACGTCACCGGTGAGCCGGTCATTCGGGCAGCCGAGATACGGGAACTGCTCTCTCAGCAGCTCACGAGCCCGGTGCAGTGGGAACTAAGCATGAAGAATATGGCCCGGGATGGCGCAGGCATGTTTTGCGAACTGGGCCCGGGGAAAGTCCTCCAGGGTCTCGTGAAACGCACCGTGGAGGGTGTCCGGGTCGGCGGCTACGATACACTGAACGAAATTCCATAGACTCGATCCATGACAGATCAACCTCCGTCGCTCATTCTCAAGGGGAGAACCATCTCGCCCGCGCTCTTTACCAAAGGGTACTCCCTGGGAGGCGGGCCCTGTTCCTGCTCCTCCACCTGCTGTGAAGGAGGAGTGTATGTCGATGTCCGGGAGCGCGAAAACATCCTTGCCCACAGAGAGCTGATCCGGCGTCACATGGACGAAACCCAGTCGCAGGACGACCGAACCTGGTTCGAGATAGACGAGCACGACGATCCCGACTATCTCTCCGGTCGCTGTGTCGGCACGGCAGTCATAAACGAAAAATGCGCGTTCCTCGACAGGTATGGCCGCTGTTCGATTCAGGTGGCCACAACGGAAGAAGGCCCGGGCCGCTGGGCCCTGAAGCCGTTCTACTGCATTCTGTATCCGATCGAGATAACGAACAATGTGGTCAACGTCGACCCGATGCTTCAGGATGAGCAATCCTGTTGTACGGTCGGCGCGCCGTTTGACATCCCGGTGTTCGAGGCATGCAATGATGAACTCGAACATGTTCTCGGGAAAGACGGACTGCACGCACTACGGGAACACTATCACCGCTTCTATCACCCCGACAGGAAGGCAATATGAGCACCCTGCAAGACAAGGTCGCTCTGGTCACCGGCGGAGGGCGGGGTATTGGGAGGGCCATTGTCCATGCCCTGGCCGAAGAAGGCGCCATCGTGGCGTTCACGTACAAGAGCTCCGCCGCAGCGGCAGAGAGCATTGTTCGTGAGTTGACGGCCAAAGGCATGAAGGTCACCGCGTATCAGTCCGACGCCGCGATGACGCCCGAGGCGGCAAGCGTGGTTGAGAGCGTGATCAAGGAATTCGGACGGCTCGACATCCTCGTGAATAATGCCGGGATCACCAGGGACGCCCTTCTCATGCGGATGAGTGAAGAGGATTGGGATAAAGTCCTCGACAACAACCTGAAAAGCGTATTCAACTTCACGAAGGCTGCCTGCAGGCAGATGATGGGACAGCGGACGGGAAAGATCATCAATATCACGTCTGTCGTGGGAATCGGCGGAAATGCGGGACAGGCAAACTATGCCGCATCGAAGGCCGGGATTGTCGGATTTACAAAATCTATTGCAAAAGAGCTCGGTTCTCGCAATATTCAGGTCAACGCCGTAGCCCCGGGGTTCGTCGACACGGACATGACCGCGGCTCTTACTGCAGATCAGAAAAAAGCCCTGACGGATTTCATCCCTCTCAAACGAACGGCGAAAGCCGAAGAAATTGCAGCACTTGTGAGATTCCTGGCATCGCCGGAGGCAGACTACATCACCGGCCAGGTGATCGCGGTTGACGGCGGCATGACCATGTGACAGAGTGTCATACTGAGAAATCACTTACCCATCTTCACATTACAGGAGGCAACATGGCAGACGTCGAAGCGAAGGTGAAAGAGATCGTGGTCAACAAGCTCGGAGTCGATGAGGCCCAGGTAACCCCGGAGGCCTCGTTCACTAACGATCTTGGTGCGGACTCTCTGGATACTGTTGAACTGGTCATGGAGTTCGAGAAGGCGTTCAATCTTCAGATTCCGGATGAGGATGCCGAAAAGATCTCCACGGTGGGCGACGCCATCAAGTATCTGAAGTCGAAAAGCGCCTGAACGCTCCGGCGTTGATCGAACTGCCCCGCACGCAGGAGTGTGCGGGGTGGTCTGGCGTAGTGAGGTATCCAGCACGGAGATGGCATGAACGGGAAGCGCAGAGTTGTTGTCACGGGCCTCGGGGCTCTCACCCCACTCGGGCTGAGTGTCCCGGATTTCTGGGCCGCCCTGCTGGCGGGGAAGAGTGGTGCCGCACCGATTACCTATTTTGACACCTCCAGCTATGACACGCATTTCGCCTGTGAAGTGAAGGGTTTCAAGGCCTCAGACTACCTCGACCGCAAAGCCGCGCAACGTTTGGACCCGTTCGCCCAATACGCCATGATCGCGGCAGACCAGGCCATGGCCGACTCCGGCCTTTTCGTCAAAGACATGGACCCCGACCGGGGCGGTGTGATCATTGGCTCAGGAATCGGGGGAATGGTCTCGTACGACACCCAGTTCAACAACTACATCGAGGGCGGCCCCCGGCGGATCAGTCCGTTCTTCATCCCGATGCTCATTCCTGATATTGCCTCCGGGCAGGTCTCCATCAAGCATGGGCTCAAGGGGCCGAATTACGCCACCGTTTCTGCGTGCGCGACCGGATCACACGCTATCGGCGATGCCTTCCGGCTCATTCAGTACGGCGATGCCGACGTCATGGTGTGCGGCGGATCGGAGGCACCCATCACTCCGATGGGCCTCGGCGGTTTCAACGCCATGAGAGCGCTCTCCACGCGCAACGATGCTCCCGAGAAAGCCAGCCGTCCGTTTGACGCACAACGGGATGGATTCGTCATGGCGGAGGGAGGGGGCGTGCTGATCCTCGAGGAATACGGATTTGCACGGGCGCGAGGCGCCAGGATCCATGCGGAAATCGTCGGCATCGGATTCACCGCGGATGCACACCACCTGACAGCCCCGCCGGAGGGCGGCGAAGGGGCGGTCCGCTCCATGCGGCGGGCCTTGAAAGACGGTGGCATTTCGCCCGAACAGGTGAATTACATAAACGTCCACGGGACATCAACGCCTCTGGGCGACATCAGTGAAACATCGGCGATCAAGACCGTGTTCGGCGCCCACGCGCAAAGGGTCAAGATCAGCTCGACGAAGTCCATGACCGGCCACCTCCTCGGCGCCGCCGGAGCGGTCGAAGCCATTGCCGCGATCATGGCATGCCGCGAGGACGCGATTCCTCCCACCATCAACTACGAATTCCCCGATCCCCAGTGCGATCTTGACTACACACCCAACACGACGGTCAAACAGCCGGTCACGTATGCCCTCAGCAATACGTTCGGCTTCGGCGGGCACAACGCCACACTTCTTTTCAGGAAGTACACGGACAGCTGAACAGAAGAGACGCCCTGCTTCCGGTCTGCTCCAGAGATTCCTGAGGATCTTCACAGGAACTCCTGGAGACGAGCAGGGTCCTCTCGAGAGTGTGCCCACAGAGAAGCTGCACGTGCTTGAGCGGCAGCTCGGATACCGAATCCGGAACACCAACGTATTTGTCCAGGCGCTCCAGCACCGCTCGTTCCATCAGCGATCACACCACCCTGCACGTTCGAACGAACGTCTGGAGTTCCTTGGAGATTCAATTCTCAATCTCGTCGTCGGTGAGTACCTCTACCGGCGCTACCCCCGGGCACAGGAAGGAGAACTCACCAAGCTCCGGTCGCGCCTCGTGAACAGGAAGGCCCTCGCCAGTTACGCCAGAGAACTTCACCTCTCGGACTTCATCCTGATGAGTCCCAGTGCGGCACATTCCGGAGGGAAAGGACAGGAGACCATTACCGCCGACACGTTTGAGGCGGTGATTGCGGCAATCTACCTCGACCGGGGATTTGCGCGCGCGAAGGAGTTTGTGGAACGGCAGGTTCTTCATGCCCTGGAAACCGGGGGGGTCGCAACCAACGACGAGAATCACAAGAGCCGCCTTCTCGAGTACGCACAATCACACGGCCTCGGCATACCCCGCTACACGATCGCCGGGGAAGAAGGACCTGACCATGATCGCACCTTCACCATTGACGTTCTTCTCGGGAATGTGCGCCAGGGAACCGGCACCGGCAAAAACAAGAAGGAAGCCGAGCAGGCTGCCGCTCACCGGGCCATGGAGCAATTGACCTCCCGTGCCAATCCTGCAGACTGACAGCGAGATCCTTTCCCTGCTTCGATCCGCGAAAACTGTCGCGGTGGTCGGAATGTCGGACAATCCTGCCCGCGACAGCTACCGGGTGGGCCTGTATCTGCACGGCGCCGGATTCACCGTGATCCCCGTGAACCCCCGCCTTCAGAGCATCGGGGGCCTCATTGCCGCGCCCGATCTCGACCATCTTCCCGCCCCGCCCGATATCGTGAATGTCTTTCGTCGCCCGGAGTTCGTCCCCGAGATCGCCGAGGCTGCCATCCGCACCGGAGCCGGCGCCCTCTGGCTGCAATTTAACACACTCCACAAAGACGCTGCGGCACGTGCCTCCTCAGCCGGACTCCAGGTCGTCGCCGACCGCTGTATTATGGTCGAACATCGCCGCCTCGCCCGATGAGGATCGTTCTCGCTCTCCTGTTCCTCCTGACGACCACAGCCCTCACCGTGCTCTGCCAGCAGGCCCTTCCCCCCGGTCTCGATACGTCCCTCGGCGTCATCGACACGATCCTGGTCTCCGGAAACGAAAAGACGAAATCGTATGTCATTCTGGATGAAATGACGCTGCACAAAGGCGCCGTGGTCACGCCCGCGTTGCTCGAGTACAACAGGAACAGAATTTACAGCCTCGGGCTCTTCACGCGTGTTGATCTCTGGTACGATTCGCTTGGGGCCATCCGTTTTCTTTTCGTTGACGTTCGCGAGCGGTGGTTCCTCGTTCCCTTCCCCACGTTCGGGTTTCGTGACGGCGACCCGAAGCGCCCATACTACGGGGCCGGCGTGCTTCACAGCAACGTCGCCGGGAGAAACCAGAAACTGTATGCTGCGCTGACCCTGGGCCACGATCCGTCGGCAAGTCTGTCGTTTCTCGATCCCCTCCTCAGTCGCGAGGCCAGACTCTACGGCGGAACCTCCATCTCCTTCAGCCGCCCCAGGAACAAAAGCAGTCGTGAAGCCGCGCTGACCGGTGACTACAACGAGAATCATTTCAGCGTCGGCGGCACACTGGGGAGGCGGTTTTCACTGTACCAGACGGCAGGGATCACCCTGGGATACACATCAGTCATTATCCCCGAGTATCTGCCGGGGCGCACGGCCAGCCCTGACGGTCGTGACAGATTTCTCTGGGCAACGCTCTCATTCACCTACGATTCCCGCGACCTGGCAGAGTACGCTTCCCGTGGATCATTCGTTGGACTGTCTGTGACCCAGAACGGCTTCGGCGAGTCGGCAGTGAGTTATACCCGAACCACAGGCGATTTCCGCGGCTATATCCCTTTCCCCGCAGGCCTCAGCATCGCGACACGTGCGTACGCCAGCATGTCCTCGGGAGGGATCGTTCCGACCTATGGCCGAACCTACTTCGGGTATGGCGAGCGGATTCGTGGCTTCTACAATGAGGTTGCAGAGGGAGAGGACCTCCTGCTTGCCTCCGCAGAGATCCGGTTCGCCCTCCTCCCTGCCCGGACAATCCTCGTCCCCGGCCTCCCGATCCCCGAAGAATTCACGATCTGGAGGTTCGGCGTTTCCCTTGCACTTTTTGCCGATGCGGGGACGACCTGGCTGCACGGCGAACCGTTGAGCCTGCATACGCTCTGCTCCGGCGCCGGTGCAGGGGTGCACTTCCTGCTCCCGTACAGCGTGGTGGCACGAGTTGAGTACGCACGCAACAGCGCACATCAAGGTCAGTGGATTCTTGGATTTCGAGGTGTCATCTAGTGTCTCGACTCCTACGTTCCTTGCATGATTCTGCACGTGGTAACCGTTCAAATCGCGGCAGAACGCAGGATATTTAGCGGCGAGATTGTAAAGATACTTCTTGAGACTCGACACCAGGACTCGGCCACGTATGACAATGGAATATTTCTACGTTTCCCCCGACAACATTTCCCGGGATGAGTGCATCATCGACGGGGAGGAATTTGCCCACCTGACACACGTCATGCGCCGGACCGTGGGCGATTCCGTGCGGCTCGTCGACGGCATGGGCACTGCCTATGATGCCGTCATCGAACGTATCGCCCGCTCACAGGCCCGGTGCCGCATCGAAGCACGAATGGAGCGTCTGCATGAGCCCGCGACCCAGCTGACGCTTGGTGTGGCAATCCTGAAAAATGGGGCGAATTTCGATTTTCTTGTCGAGAAGGGAACGGAAATCGGGGTCTCCGCCTTTGCCCCGCTCCTGACGGAACGCACGATCCCGCGTCACGCACGCAGAGAGCGCTGGCAGAAAATCGCCCTCGCTGCAATGAAACAGTCGGGCAGGTCGGTTCTTCCTCGTGTGGCCGATCCTCAGCCTCTGGACGCATTTTTCCGGAGCGCGGCCTCGGTGGAGGTCCGCCTCCTTCCTCACGAGAAAGCGGAACGGCCTGCCATTCGTGGCGCCATACCTGCGGGGACACTTGCCGCTGTGGCAGCCGTCGGGCCAGAGGGAGGGTTTTCGGAGAGAGAGGTGGAGCGGGCCGTCTCGGCCGGATTTGTTCCCGTTTCACTCGGCCCGAGAAGACTCCGGGCCGAGACAGCCGCTCTGATCACCGCAGGATTAGTTCTTCTCGAGACGTGAGGTCACGACGGACTGGACCTCTTCGAGCATCATGCGGCCGGTTTTCAGCAGCGACTCGAGCTCATCGGCTTTCCATCCCACAAATTCATTGTCGCTGAGCCCCTTCAGGTTTATACGCACGTTTAACGCCGCCGATTCGCATGCAGCATGGAGCATGAGCGCGCTCACCCCCGCATCGCTGACGGAGTTCGCATTCCCTTTCGCCGCGACGTTCCCCGCAAGCGCCATCCCATCGATACAATGCTTCATCACTTCCAGCGGGACCATCGTCGCTTCCTTCACCGCTTCACCGATGGCGGCTGTCCGGAGGGTCTTCTGTGCCTCAGAATCCTTTGGCAATCCGTAGGCTTCCATGACCTTGTTGAAGGCGGCGGTATCCTCGTCCACGAGGGAAGTAAACTGCGCACGCAATGCCTCCGCCTGCACGAGAATGCTCTTCATCTCGGCTTCGACGTCGGCATATTTTTTCTTCCCGATTGTCAGACGGCAGACCATGGAAGTCAGGGCGGCACCAAGGGAGCCGGCGAGCGCGGCAACGCTTCCCCCTCCCGGTGCGGGAGATTCGGAAGCGAGTTCATCGAGAAACGAATTCAGGATCTTGCGGGTCGGCATACGTCTCCAGGCTAAAGTTGGAATTCGATGATTTTCTTTTCGAGATCAAACGGAGCAAGTTGGGCAAGGCCGAGACGCGAAACCGCCGCACGCAACAGTGTGCGTTCGTCCCCCTCACCGCCGTAGTAGTTCGACGCCATCAGGAGCGCTTCCCCGGGTATCAGCCCCACAAGTTCGCTTCCGGTCACCTTCACGCCGAGCCGCGCAGCCTCTTGTTTTACTTCCTCAAATGCGATGTGCGGGGGGGTGATATGGAAATCAACCAGGTTCATTGAAACCTGGGCGATGTTGTGGGCCTCCAGCAGCACCCCCATTGCTTTCACCGCCCGGAGGCTGCCGGGAATTGTGACCTTCGCACCGTGTTCATCCAGGACGGCGTTTCCCTCCGCGTCCTTCTTCACGCGACCGCTCGCGCGGATGCGCAGGGCGATCTCGTTTGCCAGCTTGACGTCATTCGTGTCGAGGTTGACGTTGTAGGCAATCAGGAACATCCGTGCACCCGTGACCGTAGCTCCCGACCTGGCGTTGAACTCCGCCGGCCCGTAGTCGGGCACCCAGAAGCGGTCCTGGAGCTTCGCCTTCAGGCCTTCGTACTCGCCCTTGCGGACAGTCGCCAGGTTCTTCCTCTCCGGCCGTGTCGCCGCCTCTTCGTACAGGTACACCGGAATTCCCAATTCTTCTGCCACCCGTTTTCCGAACCGGTGCGCCAGCCGCACGCACTCCTCCATCGTAACGCCGGAAACGGGAACGAACGGGACAACGTCCGTGGCCCCGATCCGTGGATGCTCGCCGGAGTGCCGGGACATATCGATGAGTTCTGCTGCACGCCCGGTAGCCCGAAAGGCCGCGTCGACAACGGCATCGGGGCTCCCGACGAAGGTCACCACCGTCCGGTTGTAATCCCGGTCCGGTTCGACGCTCAACAGTTTCACCTCCTGCACCGCGGCTATCGCACCCGCAATCGCATTGACAACACGCAAATCCCGTCCCTCACTGAAGTTCGGGACACATTCGACAATAGATGTCATACTTCGAGGACGGTTCCGTTCTTAATCGTGGTCTGGATATGGTTTGTGCCAAAGTGGTATGCCAGAAAACGGTAGTCGGGGACATCGGCAATCAGGAGATCTGCCCGCTTTCCTACCTCGATGCTCCCAACGTCGCGTGCAATCCCAAGTGCGGCGGCACCGTGGAGCGTCGTTGCCGTAAGAGCTTCTTCTGGTGTCATCCGTGCCTGTGTGCATGCAATAGTCATCATCAGGGGCATGGAAAACGACATACAGGAACCGGGATTGAAATCGCTGGCGATGGCCACCGGAACACCGGCGTCGATCAGCCTGCGTGCGGGAGCATACCCGTGGTTAAGGAAGAATGAAACACCGGGAAGGAGGCCGGCCACGACGCCCGCATCCGCAAGGCTGGCAATCCCCTGTTCTGACACATGTTCCAGGTGGTCCGCCGAGACCGCGCCCAGCCGCGCTGCAAGCTCCGCGCCCCCGAGAGGCGTCAGCTCATCCGCATGGATCTTCAGCGCCATCCCCCGGCGTCTTCCTTCCTGGAGAATCCGTTCCGACTGCTCCAGCCCGAAGTATCCTCGTTCACAGAAAACATCGCAGAAGGCCGCGAGCTTTTTCTTCCCCACATACGGAAGCATCCGACCACAGAGAAGGTCGATGTAGCCGTCCGGGTTTGCGCGAAATTCCGGCGGCACCGCGTGCGCCCCGATAAAGGTCGGAACGATCGACATGATCTCCTCTTCCCGCAGCTCATTGATGGCTTCAAGCATCTTGATCTCGGCGTCCATCTCGAGCCCGTACCCCGACTTGATTTCCACGGTTGTGGTCCCGTGACGCATCATCTCGGTCAGATACCGGGCAGTGGCGCGCTTCAGCTCCTTCTTGCTCGCCGCACGGACACTGCGGACGGTATTCAGGATGCCTCCCCCCTGCTCCGCAATCTGCAGGTAGGTGGCTCCCTCTACCCGCAACCCGAACTCCGCTGCACGGCTGCCGGCAAACATCATATGCGTGTGAGAATCCACAAAACCGGGAAGAACAACCATCCCCGTCGCGTCAATCTCCGGATGGTCATCCGGGAGCGATTGGCGCCATTCTGCCATCCGGCCTACCCACGCGATTTTTCCCCCGCGACAGAGAACGGCGGCGTCAGTGAGAACGTGGAGATCACGCATGGCGCGGCCGGTTTTTACCGACGCCCCGCCTGCGGCTACGGTGACAAGCTGGGAGATGTTCTTGACGAAGAGATCCATGCACCTCAAAATAGCAAAAGGCGCGTGGATCTGCAAGACAGGATCGAAAGCGACTGTACTATCGCCGCGCGGCGTTTTGAATGGCCTGGACTACGCGGGAGGACAGAGGGGGGACGGAGGAATCCCGACGCATGAGCGCGATGTACTTCGCAAAGAAGTCGGCGGGTCCATTGGTGATGGTTTCGGCAAGCTCTCTGCGCCCGAGTCCCTGATCAATTTGTTTTGCCATTACCATCCCGGCCATCGCTCCATAGCTTTCCCAGTACCCCGAGGTATTCGCGGAGAGAAGCAGCTCTTGCGCCCGCCGGGGCGAGATGCCCGGTGCAAGCAACTCTTCAGCGGCTTGATTGAAGGCGGCAAACACGTTTGCCACGCGTCGCTCCCAGTCCGCTGGCAATCGCCCCCGGGAAGATTGAATCAGGCTGAGATAGTACGCGATCCCCTCGTTCTGGGCGAGATCTGTCAGTGCATCGAAATAGGACTGCCGCCGGGCATAGTAGTCACGCCACACCGGGGATTCATCCTTGTATGCGTCAAAAGCTGCGTGAAAAACTTCGTGCGCAACCGTGCCGAGAAGTCCGATGAAGCGCTCATCCACGGTTCGCCCGTAATGGACCGCCTTGGCGAGATTGACCACAATGGTCGGCTCGCCCTCCCGCTCGGCGGCAAACAGAGGCTGATCACCGTGCCAGATCACGCGGCGGACAAACGCATCGATGTTCTGATGCCCGAACGCAACAAAATACAACGGGAGGGTCCCCCGGACCTTTGCACCGGCCGGGAACAGTTGTTCGACGGTACTGGCGACCTTCTGTCCGAAGTTTCGTCGTCTCAGCTCGTTGTACAGTTCCGCAAGTGCGGCAACATTGTCCCGTGCGTCCTTCATGCAATAGAGGTCATCGCCGAGACTCTGGTTGAACTTCGCCGACTCCAGTGCCCGTTCGAGACCGGAGAGTTCCAGTTTCCGCTGGGCCAGTAATGCGGTCGTCTGCATGGCCAGCTGGCTCCCCCGAAGCCCCGCAATGTCCGACGGACGGCCGGAGAGCCCACGGTAGAGGTCGATGGTCTTCTCCGCGGAAATGTAGTTCAACTCCAGCACAAGTTGAAACTGGCCGTGTTCCTGCGCACCAAGGGATTGCGTCCAGAGGACCACGGCAACAAGGGGAAGAAGATGCCGGAGGGAGGACATTATGCGACTTTCACAGCAACGAGGGTCATATCGTCGTGTTCCGGTGCGCTTCCGACGTGAAGCCGCACCGCCGAGGTGAGTTGGTCCACAAGTTCCTGTGCGGGGCTGGAAGCCAGGCCGGGCTGGAGGAGAAATTGTTCAATCCGTTCGACGCCAAACGGCTCCCTTGCCGCGTTCATGGCATCGGTAATCCCATCGGTCATAAGAAGGATGATGTCGCCGGAGCGGAGGAGCACCGCACGCTCCTGATACGCGCTGTCAGACTGCATCCCGAGAGGAAAGTGAACCCCGACGGCGTCGATCCACTGCGTCCTCCCGGCGGAGAGAAGGAGCGGTTTTGTCTGGCCGGCATTGGCAAAGACGACCTTCATTTCCGACCTGTCAAAGACGGCGAGAAGAAAGGCAACGAACTGTCCGCGGCGTGAGTGGGAGAAGACGACGCGATTCATCCGCGTGAGGATCTCCGCGGGCGATGCTGTACGGCGCACTTCAGTGGCAAAGGCGCCGCTGGTGAAGACCGCGGCCAGGGCGGCCTGCAGCCCCTTCCCCGAGACATCCGACACGGCGACCCCGAACCCCCCGTTTTCTTCCCCCACCGACGAGTACTCGAACAGATCGCCCCCCACCTCGCGGGCAGGCTGGGCAATCGCGGCAATGTCAAACCCCGGAACCTGAGGGCGCGTCTTCGGCATCAGCGACATCTGGACTTCGTGGGCCAGTCGCAGTTCCGTTTGCAGACTCTCCTTCTCCTCCCGTTCGAGGGAGACCACCCAGATCACGAGATTCACCGCGGCCATGATCAGTGCCCCGGTGATGACCAGCGGCATCAGTCCCGAACCAATCTGAAAAAAGGCGGCCACCAGCCCAATGGTGATCAGAGTGTACGAAATGACGATCAGCCGACTCCGATCCTTCGGAATGTCGCGCATGATCTCGTCACTCCAGAGGAGGGAGAAGATCAGGGCGTCCCAGAGGCGGATGGCATCAGGGTTGGTTTCGATCTGCTGCCTGGAAGTCGCCTTCCGTTCACGGAGCAGGACGGTAAGCCGCTCCCACATGAGGTAGAGAATGCCGGCAACGATAAGGTCCACGCCGAAGCGCAGCCACCCCTCTCCACCTGCCCCGTGCAGGAACGCGCTGACGAGTTCGATCACCGCCAGAAACTTCAGGAGGCTGACCAGGAGGTGCCTGTACCGGATGGGATCGATCAGTGGGGGATCTTTGATGCGCTCCCCCACTCCGCTGTCGGCTGCGCGACGTCCGAGTTCCCCCGCGCGGCGGGCGAGATCCCCCATCGAGGTCTGAAATTTGTCGGTGATCTGGTCCACTCTCATGTGTACGGCTGAATGATCAACAGGATTCAACCCGTTTTCCCGGATGGTTCCAACGGGGCGGCCTCATACCCCCCGCAGGAGCGGACGGGAAGGTGTGGATACTTTGGATACTTCGCTTCGGTGCGCGACCTGACACACAGGACAAATCCGTGTCCCCTGGCGCTGTTAACCTGCTGCGCGTGTGCGCAGGAGGCACACAAACCCGCGTCGGGGGGATTGGGTGGAGTAACGGGCATGAGTAACTACACGACAGGCATCGTTTCCTGTGGCCCGGCGACCGGTGGGGCCGACTGCCAGAGCGACAAGTAGCATCCGTCGGGAGTGGCAAACTGCGCCATCCAGCCCATGGTGCCCACCCCGGTTTTCCGGACGAGCACTTTGCCGCGCGCCTTGCGAATCTCTTTCAGCTTTGCCTCGATATCCTCCACCTCGATGTAAATATTCACCTGTCCCTTCTTCGGCATCTTCTTGACCAGATAGAAGCCGCCGCTGGGCGGCGTGCCCGCCCGGAACAGGACATAGTCCATTTCCGGAAAATCACGATACGTCCAGCCGAAGATTGTTCCGAAGAACTTCTTCGCCTTCTTGAGATTGGTCGTTGGTATATCGACATGGCCGAAGCCGTGCATGGGTTCCTCCTCCCGAATGGTATCGATCACTGTGGATGGTTCACCGTTGCCGCTGCATCGGGATGGCAACATTCCATCGTTGTGCGTTCTCGATCGCACGTTCATAGCCGGCATCCGCATGCCGCAGAATGCCCATCCCGGGATCATAGGTCAACACACGTTCCAGCCGGGCGGCCGCTTCGCGCGTCCCATCAGCCACGACAACCATGCCGGCATGGATCGACAGACCCATCCCTACGCCACCGCCTTGATGGACACTCACCCAGCTTGCTCCACCCGTAGCGTTTAGCAGCGCGTTGAGGATCGGCCAGTCGGCAATCGCATCGCTCCCATCCTTCATTTTCTCGGTCTCACGATTCGGCGATGCCACGGATCCACAATCGAGATGGTCACGTCCGATAACGATCGGTGCCCGTACCTCCCCGTTGGCCACCAGGTCGTTAAAGATTTTTCCCATCTTCGCCCGTTCACCATACCCGAGCCAGCAGATCCGCGCGGGGAGTCCCTGGAATTGCACCTGTTTCTGCGCCTTTTCTATCCAGCGACGCAGCGCAGTGTTGGCGGGAAATGTTTCAAGGACTGCGCGATCGGTTCGGTAAATGTCCTCAGGGTCGCCGGAAAGCGCCACCCAGCGGAACGGACCTTTGCCGTCACAGAACAACGGACGGATGTATTCGGGGACAAAGCCCGGGATATCAAATGCATCCGGGACACCGTGTATTTCCGCTTCGCCCCGGATATTGTTCCCGTAGTCGAACGTGACGGCACCCTTTCTCATCAGGCCGAGCATCGCACGGACGTGCTCGGCGATGGAATCCTGCGCGAGCCTGACATACCGTGCGGGATCGGCGGTCCGGAGCGCGAGTGCTTCGCCGTACGGAAGATGTGCGGGCACGTAGCCGTTCAGCGTGTCATGCGCAGAGGTCTGATCGGTCAGGATGTCCACCCCGATGCCACGCGCCAGGAGTTCCGGGAGCACCTCGGCGGCGTTTCCGAGAAGTGCAACCGATTTGGCCTCACGAAGCTCCCGGGCGGTCTGAAGGGTGAGGAGCGCCTGGTCCAGCGTTTCCGCCATCTCGTCAACGTACCCGGTCTTCAGCCGCCTTTCGATGCGCGAACGATCCACCTCAACGGCAAGGCAGGCGGCGCCGTTCATCGTCGCCGCAAGAGGCTGGGCGCCTCCCATCCCGCCAAGGCCGGCGGTCACAAGGAGTCTCCCCGCCAGCGTACCGCCGAAGTAGCGATCCGCAACTGCGGAAAACGTCTCGTACGTTCCCTGAAGGATCCCCTGCGTGCCGATATAGATCCAGCTCCCGGCGGTCATCTGGCCATACATCGTGAGGCCGAGCGCCTCGAGTCTTCGGAACTCGTCCCAGGTCGCCCAGCGCGGCACGAGCATGGAGTTGGAGATCAGGACCCGCGGGGCGTCGGGGTGCGTCCGCACAACCCCGACGGGTTTTCCCGATTGCACAAGCATCGTCTCGTCATTCTCCAGATGCTGCAGCGTCCGTACAAGGGCGTCATAGCACTCCCAGGAACGGGCTGCTTTCCCCACTCCTCCGTACACAACAAGATCCTGGGGCCGTTCGGCGACATCCGGATCGAGATTGTTCATCAGCATGCGCATCGCCGCTTCCTGCACCCACCCTTTGCAGGTGAGGGCCGCCCCGCGTGGTGCCCTGATGGTCCGTTGTTGGGACGTTCCCTGTGTCATCGCACATCTCCTTCCGGCGCGGCACACCGTTCAACCGCAGACCAGACGCGGAGGAGGTTTCCGCCGCATATTTTCCGGAGTGTCTCATCACCGTACCCACGGCGCATCAGTTCGGCAATCAGGTTGGGATACTGTGAGACATCCTTCAGGCCGAGCGGGAAGGTGTCTCCCGCCCCGTCAAAGTCCGACCCGAAGCCGACATGGTCGATGCCGGCAAGCATCACCACATGATCAATGTGATCGGCCACCCTGGCTACTGTCGGGAAGGGAAGAGGATGCTCATGGCGATACTCTTCGGCAAAGTGCTTTGCTTCCTTCGAACCGGGCCGCACGCCCGAGTGTGCAAGGTGCTCGTTGATTTCCTTCGTCTCCCCCTCTTCCTGCCGTCGAAATGCATCGTCGAGAAAGATCGCACTGAAGTTGATCTGGACGACGCCCCCGTTCGCCGCAACCGCGCGGATCAGCTCGTCGCTGATATTCCGCTCAAACCCCGGGGTAAAGGTGCGGCATGAGGAGTGAGAGGCGATCACCGGCGCCTTGCTTATCCGGAGAATCTGCATCGCCGCGCTGTCGGTCAGGTGCGAAATGTCCACCATGATTCCCAGCCGGTTCATTTCTTCAACGACTTTCCTGCCGAAAGGGCTGAGCCCCCCCCACCGTCTGTCCGGGTCATACGATGCATCGGAGAGATGATTGCTTTTCGCGTGCGCCACGGTGATGTACCGAACACCGAGATCATAGTACCGCCTGACGTTTTCCAGCCTTCCTTCAATCGGCGAACCGTTTTCCATCCCCAGGGCCATGAGAACCTTTCCTTTGCCCGCCTCGCGCCGCACATCGGCAACAGACCGGACCACGACGAATCGGTCCGGAGCCGACGCGGCCAGATGTTCGATGCTGGCAATCAGAGAATCTGCTTTCGGCCCGGCGAGACCTGTTCCCTCAAGGGATGAAGGGGTGTACACGGACATGAACGCCACGTCCAGTCCCCCTTCCCGCGCCCGCACATAGTCGAACTCTCCCCCGGAGGTTCGTGAACGGACATCCTCCCCGGCGATCGAGAAGCGGTATGGCGCATCGATGTGTGTATCCACAAGGATGGCCTGCTGCGCAAACTGTTGTGCGCGCTCCAGGAGCGTGTCGGGCCCGTCACCCGCACGGGCATTGCCGGCTGCAAGCACCAGCACGACCGGGAGCATGCCGACGATGGCCTGCGATCGAACGCGCGGCACTCTAGGGTTTATACGCAATTGCCGCGATCTCCACGTTTGCCTGACGGGGTAAGTCCGCCACCTGGACGGCCACCCGGGCCGGATAGGCACCTTCCTGGAAATAGCCTCCATACAGGGCATTCATTTTCTGATAATCGTTCATGTTCTTCAGGTACACGGTCGCGTTGACAACATGGGAGGAATCATAGCCCGCGGCGGTGAGGATGCGACGGAGATTGTCAAGAACTTGGCGCGTCTCACGCTCAATGTTCTCATTCTGCAACACCCCCGTTTCGGGATCGAGGGCGATCTGCCCGCTGACGAAGAGGAACTTCCCGACGCGGATGGCCGGGCTGTAGGGGCCGATGACATTCCCCGGTTTGTACGTGGTTTTCTCCGCTCCCCGCGAGAGCTCCTCGCGAACGATGCGCCGCAGGTCCTCCTCACCCCGGCCGCATCCCACGACGAGAAAAAGAAAGGGCAGGGTCATCAAGAGCGAACGGTTCATCATGATCGTCTCTCCCGGAATGTGGTCAGGCAATGGCAGCGATGGCATCCACCAGACGATGAACTTCAGCTTCGCTGTTGTAAATGTGGGTCGAGACCCGGGTACAGTTCACGCCATTCTCCGGGACCATGCGTGTGATGATCCGATGCTTCTCCCGGAGATACGGTTGGAGTTTGTCGAAGGGGGTACTTGTGAGCTGGAATCCGAGGATGGAGGCGAATGCGCCGGGTTCCTCCGGCGTCAGAACTATGATCTTCTTCCCCAGTTTCTTCAACTCGCTTCTGAGACCGGCGGCCAGCTCCTCCCCCCGCCGCGAAACGTTCTTCATGCCGAGATGATAGAGGAAATCGACCGCCGCTCCCAGGCCGACATAGAGGGCCGCGCTCTGCGAGGCGAAATCGAATCGGTGCGCGTCGCTCCGGTAGGTCAGGGTTCCCTTCATCACGTCCCAGCCGGTATCCACCCCTCCTCCCACCCATGAGGGTTCCAGCACTTCCATCACCTCCTTGCGGACAACCAGGAAACCGGTTCCCTTCGGACCCATCATCCATTTATGTCCGCAGGTCGCGAAGAAATCGCACCCGAGGTCCTTGACGTCGCACGGAATCATCCCGGGTGTATGAGCGCCATCGAGCATAACCCAGAGCCCGCGATCGTGGCCAAGGGCACTGATCTCCCGGCCCGGAAGAATCTGCCCGGTGGTGCAGGTGATATGGGGAACGGCGATGACCCGCGTCCGGCTCGTGATGGCGTCGTTGATACGATTGAGAATCTCGGATGCCGTGGAGGCGAGGGGAACCGCCTTCACCACGATGCCGTCCCGTCGCGCGCGCGCAAGCCAGGGAATTGCATTTCCCGCGTGCTCGTGGTTCGTGACCAGGACTTCGTCCCCCTTTTTCAACGGAAGCCCGGAGGCGACGACATTAATGCCCTCGGTGACGTTGTGGGTGAGCGAAATCTCTTCGGGCACGGCATTCACGAACCGGGCGATCTTGGGACGCACATCGTCCCACCCGCCATATTTCCCCTCCCGGTCCACACTCTCCATTTCCGTGCGCACGGCATCGATAACGACGTAGGGCGACGGTCCCATTGTCCCGTTGTTCAGATAGAGGGGATCCCGCCGCAGGGGGAACTGGTCCCGAACAAGAGCCCAGAATTCTTCGTCGAGCGGCGCGATCGTCGACTCGTGGGCGATGACGTACTTCGCGCGCGCCTCTTCCGGGAAAGCGTACAGCACCATCCCCCCGAGAGCACCTCCTGCAAAAGTCCGGAAGAACCCCCGCCTGCTCATTCCTGAATCGATCATGGTACTGGTCCCCTTGTGGCGAGGCTCACAATTTGTATCCGATCGAGCGGAGGAATTTCTTCCGCACGGCGACGTCGTCTGCTGTCTCTATTCCCTTCGTCGCAAATCCGTCTATGACGCCCAGGACGCCGCGTCCCAGGTCGGTTTCCGCAATGATCACGTCCGTGGGATTGGCGGTGGCGCAGAAGACCCTGCAGACTTCTGCAACGGCTTTCACTGCCGGGAGGATATTGACGGGGAACCCCTTGTCCATAAAGATACAGAACGTGTGACCGGCGCCGATCGCCATGGCGTTTTTTTTTGCCAGTTCGATCATCGCACCGTCATTTCCTTCCACGCGGAGGAGCGTCGGCCCGGAGGCCTCACAGAAGGCGACGCCAAATTTCATTCCCGGATTGGTCTGAACGATCGCTTCATAGAGATCTTCGACGGTCTTGATGAAGTGGGCATGGCCGAGAATGAAGTTGATTGTCTCGGGTTTCTCAATGCGGACGGTGGTAAGATTCATGCGGGCCTCCCTCCCGGCACCAGTTCTCGTGCGATCCCGGTGCTGCCGGATTCACCGTGGTGAGAGCAATGTCGTAATAACGTCGGGAATCAGAAGCCATCGCAGGCTGGCCCCCGAGGTGGCATCAGCGTCAAACCTGATGTGTGCCAGAGCGGCCGGTGGCATGGCGATCGACGCCGAAGATTCTCCCTCGATGACGTAGGTTATGAACGCACCCAGGTCGGGCTGATGGCCGACAACAACCACGCTGTCGCCGGGGGGAATCTCCTGAAGCCGCGCGACGAGGGCTTTGGGGCGAAAACCGGGGGAGAGACTCTCCGTCTCCTGGAGAGCCGGTGAAACCGGGAATTGTGCCGCAACCGCCTCAGCAGTCTGACGCGCGCGGATGAAGGGACTGCAAAGCAGCAGCGCGATTGCCGGGTCAAGCCTCGCAAGGGCCGTGCCGATCAACGTCGCTTCGGCAAGCCCCCGGGGGGTCAGAGGCCGGTCGGCATCCCGCCGATTACCCTCTCCCAGATGCGCCGCTTCACCGTGTCGAAGAACATACAGATTCATTAGCCGCGGGAACTCCCCCTCTTTCGGGTCAGCAATGCACGTGCCTTCGCATACCCCGGTTTTATGACATCGTAGATGAACTCAATACGCCGATTATAGGGAATAAAGGCGCTCTTCATGGCGTTGATCGTCAACTTCTCCAGGTCGTCCAGTCCGAGCTTGAAGACCTGGTGCGCGATCTTGAGCTCCTTCGTCATGGTTGTAGCACTCATGAGACGGTCGTCGGTATTGAGCGTTACGCGAAACTTGTATTTGTAGTAGAGACCGAACGGATGCTCTCCGAGGCTCGGAACGGCGCCGGTGTCGACATTGCTGGTCAGACAGATCTCCAGCGGGAGACGCTTGTCCAGAACGTACTGCGCAAGATACCCCATGCTTGCGATCTTCATCGGCGCGTGCTTGTCCAGTTTGATGTCGTCAATCAGTCTGGTCGCATGCCCGATGCGGTGGGCGCCGCACCACTGGATTGCCTGCCAGATACTCTCCTTGCCGAAGGCTTCGCCCGCATGAACCGTGATATTGAAGTTCTCGCGCTGGATGTAATGAAACGCGTCCACATGCTTTTTCGGAGGGAACCCCCCCTCTTCTCCGGCGAGGTCGAACCCAACAACCCCCCGGTCCCGGAAGTCGACTGCAAGCTCCGCCATCTCCTGGGAGCGCGCCATGTTTCGCATGGCGCAAATAAGGAGCCCGAATTCCACACCGAAATCCTTCCGCCCGCGCTCGAGGCCCTTGAGGGCGGCGTTGACGACTTCGTCCCAGTGGAGACCTTGCTCGGTGTGGAAGACGGGCGCGAAGCGCGTCTCGACATAGACCACGCCGTCGCGGGCCATATCCTCCATCATCTCGTAGGCAACGCGCTCCAGTGCTTCTTCCGTCTGCATGACTGCGGTGGTGTGCGCAAATCCTTCGAGGTACATCGGAAGGCTCCCGCGCGTCGCACCCCGATGGAACCACTCTCGGAGTTCGCCCGGATCCTGGGTAGGGAGCTTCCTGTAGCCCTGGTCACGCGCCAGTTGGATGATGGTTTCGGGACGGAGGCCGCCGTCGAGATGATCGTGGAGAAGAACCTTGGGGAGAGAACTGATGATGCGCTCGGACAGTTTCATGGGAAAGGTGGGCCCTTTTCCAACCAAAACTACGAACAAGAGCGTTCAAAATCAACGACTTATTGACTTTTCGCCCGGTTTTCTCTATATAAGATGCCATGGCCAAGAAAGAAGCTTCCATTCTTGTTGTTGATGACGAGGAAGCGTTCCGCTATATGCTCTCCTCGCTCCTGACCGGAGCCGGATACACCGTTGACACCGCAAACGACGGTGTGCAGGCCATCAACGCCGTCCAGAACAAGCTCTACCACGTTGTCCTTTGTGACATGAAGATGCCAAAGGTAGACGGTCTGGAAGTCCTCAAGTTCATTCGCGCAAACGTCCCCGGTCTCGAATTAATCATGCTGACCGGCCTCGCCGACGTCAAGATGGCCGTGGAGTGCATGAAGGTCGGTGCATATGACTACATCACGAAGCCGACGACGTCCGATGAGCTGCTGAGTACGATCAGCCGGGCCCTCGAGCGCCGCCAGCTGCTGATCGACAATATCGTGATGAAGGGGGCGCTCGACCGGATCCAGGGCCAGTTTGCCATGGTCGGGGAAAGCGAGGCTTTCCACAAGGTCATTGAGATCGCCGCCAAGGTCGCCCCCACGGAATCCACCGTCCTGATCCAGGGCCCCAGCGGAACCGGCAAAGAACTCGTCGCGAATTTTGTTTACCAGAACAGCACCCGCAAGAACGAGCCGTTTGTGACGTTGAATTGCGCGTCCATCCCGGACACGCTGATTGAGAGTGAACTTTTCGGTTACGAGAAGGGTGCTTTTACCGACGCCCGTGCCATGAAGCCCGGCATCGTCGAGATTGCCAACAAGGGGACGCTCTTCCTCGACGAAATCGGCGACATCAGTCCGATCGTCCAGCCAAAGATCCTCCGTTTCATCCAGAGCGGCGAATTCCGGCGGGTTGGCGGAAATTCCACGTTGAATGCAGACGTCCGCATCCTTTCCGCAACAAACAAGAACCTGAAAGAAGAGGTGAGGGAAAGCCGGTTCCGCGAAGACCTTCTCTACCGGCTGAACGTCATCACGATCGATGTCCCCCCCCTTCGCGCGCGGAAAGAAGACATCCCGCTCCTGGTGGCGCACTTCATCACTAACCGGATGAAGACCCGCGTCAAGCCGACCGTTGCAGCGAAAGCGATGGAGATTCTGATGGAGTATGATTGGCCTGGCAACATCCGCGAACTCGAGAATGTGATCGAGCGTGCCGCGATCCTCTGCCGTGCCAATGCCATCGAACCGCAGGATCTCTCGCTTCCCAACTCTCCGATGTCCCTCCCGAGCGGCGGTCGATCTGACAACAAATTGGGGACGGCGCTGCCTCTGAAAGAAATCGAACGTCTCCACATCGAGGGGGTCCTGCGCAGCTTTCGGGGAAACAAAGCCGAGGCGGCGAAGATCCTGGGAATTTCGCTGAAGACCCTTTACACCAAGATCCAGCAGTACCAGATCAAGCTTTCGTAATCCCGCTTTCTCAGTATAGATGACCGGGCACGGCACGGGCGCCGTGCCCGGTTCGTTTTCCGACCATCCCGATCCCCCACACCACCACCCCTACCAACAACCCCGGGTACATCGGTTCGATGCCAAGGGGATATCCCGTGGTCACGAGCCCTCGCGACCATCCGGAAAGCATCCAGGTGAGGGACGTCAGCCATGCCAGAAGCATCGCGGCAAAGGCATATCGGGGCGATACGCGCACGGGTTCGAAGTAGGCGGTGACCAACGGGATCAGCAAACCCGGGACGACGGTCGTGCCGATCACATACCAGAGCTTGACCACGGAAGGGATCACCAGTGCAAGGACGACGGAGAGTGGAGCAGAAACCAGCAGACCGATGCGCGTGAGCGTTGTTTCCGAAATTTTGATGCGGCCTCGCGCACCACGCCAGAGAATGTCCCTGCCAAGCGTCGTCGCCGAGATGAAGGCAAGCGAATTCAATGTCGACATGATGGTGGCGAGCATGCCGACGAAGAACATTCCTTTTGCCCCCGGGGGGAGCGTTGCCTCGGCAAGCAGGGGGAACGCCATGGTCGGGTGATCCAGACCCGGCAGGGCGGCCCGCGCATAGAGCCCGGCCGTGGCTGTCATGGCATCGAACACAAGCCAGAAGAAAATGGAGACGAGGATGCCGTTCCGTGCCACGGATCCCGACCGCGCGGCGTAACACCGCTGGTGAAAAGTCGGATCCACCAGGGTCCAGAGGGCAATGAAGAACCAGACGAGGACAAATTGGGTACCGTTCCCCCCGTCCCACCTGAGATGAAGCGGGGGAACATGGGCCGCAACGAATTCCGGGCCTCCGAATTTCCCATAGGCGTAGGGAAGAATGACCGCAAAGCCGACGAACATGGCAAAGAATTCGACGATGTCGGTTCGCACGTCCGAACGGAAACCTCCCGCCCAGAGATAGACGGTGGCAGCTGTCGTCCCCAGCAGAAGACAGAGCAGCAGTGACCATCCCGTCACGACCTGAAGGAGGATTGCCAGCATCAGGACGTAGGGCGCAGGGGTCATCAGCAGAAACGTCAGGAAAGCCCCAAGGAGTCCTGTCTTGCGATCGTAGGCTGAGTGGAGTTTATCGGGAATCGTAAGCAGGTTGGATGCCCGAATCCTTCCTGCCAGCAAAAACGCAAAGAGTGCCGCAAAAAGATAGTACGGGACACCCTGAACCACCCAATTGGAGATCCCGTAGAGGTAGGAGAACTCGCCCACCCCAAGGATACCTCCGTACCACGTGGAGACAAGTGTCATGACGAACACCGGTGTGGTGAGCGACCGGCCAGCCAGCAGATACTGCACAGCGTCGTCCCCTTTCTTGCCTCTGCCGGTAAAGCCAGCGACGAGGACCGCGCCAAAGTAACCGCCCAGGATGATCAGGTCGAGGAATGTGAACGTGACCAGGGGAGTGTTCTCACCGGTCATCGCGGTTCCTGCAGAACAAGAAGCAGCATCGCACCGCGGCGGACCTGCACCGTGAACGGCGATTTCACCACCACATTGCTGAGGCCGGTCTCGCCGACGCGCATGGACGAATTGGTGAGCGAATATTGAAGACCGTGGAGGGTAATCCCTTCACAGGGCCCAAACGGAATGAGGCTGACCGTGGTTCCGCGGGGTGCGCGAAGTGTGCGTTTCTTCCCCACCGGTAGTGCGTACCACCCCTCTCCCGCGAACCTGAGGTCCATGAGGGAGGAATACTTCCAGAGAACGGAGAAATTGCCCAGCGTGAAATCTATCCGCTTCCCTGTTGCCCCGAGAATAGTGACCGACCGTGCCCGGCTGGCCGCAAGAAAATCCAGGGCCTTTTCGAGGTCGGTGTTATCCTGACGCCTGAGTTGCAGAACCAGGGATGTGCGGCACACCCTTCGCGTCTCACGGCTCAACGAATCAAGATCACCGATGATCACGTCGGGGATAAGGCCCAGTACACACGCGGCAGTGGCGCCCCCGTCTGCGGCAACGATCCAGTTGGAAACGCGGGCCACCCGCCGCGCCAACGCGCGCGAGGGCGGATCCCCATTGCAGATCAGCAGTGCTGTCCGTGCCATGCATCCCTCAGAGTTGGAGAGCGAGATTCAGAAAGACATTCCGTTCGGCCCCGACGAAGAACTGCGTTCCCTCGCCGTACGCCGCGTAGAGCACGTCAAAGATATTGTTCACCTGCAGCTTTGCCTCCACCGTGACGCCACCCGGCAGTTCGTCAGTGCGATAGGAGACCATTGCGTCGCTTATGAAAAAGGGATCCACGGTGTTCGCGGGATCTTTGAAGTTGTCGGTGTATTGTTTCCCGACAAATCGTCCTGAGAGGGAGATGCCGAAGTGCGATCGCCGATACCCGATCCGGGCGTTTGCAAGGAGGTCGGGAAACCCGGCTATCGGATTGCCGTCGAGGACCACGGGATTTTCAGAGGAGTAATCCGTGTGGCGAACGAACCGGTTGCGTCCGGCAGTCGCATTCGCCGAAAATTCCCATCCGTTCTCGCTCCGCACGCGACCTGAAAGCTCGATACCGAGATGGCGCGTCCGGTCCGCATTCCCCGTGACGGGTTGCCCAAACCGGTCGACTTGCCCGCTCTTGACGATCTCGTCGGTGAATTCCATCCAGTAGAAATTCAGCGCGAGACGACCGCCCTCGACGCTCATCCCCCCGCCGACTTCCAGATCAAAGAGCGATTCCGGTTTCACCAGCGGACGCCCGAAATCGTACCCGCCCGCGGGCGAGAGCGAAAACTGTGGTATCACTTTCCCCCACGAGGCGGGGGTGCTTGCTTCCGCGGCATCGTAGAGATTCTTGAGACGGGGTTCACGCGACGTGTAGGCAGCGCTCAGGTAGATATTTCCGCGGTCACTCAGATTATAGTTCACACCGATTCGCGGATTGACAAAATGATACGGCACGGCGAAGTCCGTTCCCACGAACTTCTCATCATACAGACGATACCGGTTGTAGGCGTATTGCAGGTCTCCCATGAGCGTCATGCCCGGCGCGGCCTCGTAGATCTGGTGCATGTACACCGAGAGGATATCCTTCCCCCCGCGGTAGTCGTAGTACCTGTAGTCAGCCGGAATACTGACCGGAAGCGATTCGGCCCACTGGAGGCGCCCCCAGTGCAGCGACCGGTGGGTCCGCAGTTCTGCCCCGATCATCATCTCGCCGCGCCCGTGCTTCCAGGTCAGCCGCGGGAGCCACCCCCACTGCCTGTTGGTCACCTGGGCGCGGATGAGCGCCCCGGGGGCGTACAGCGTGTCAGGGTCGCCTGTCAACGCAAATCCTTCCCGCGGCGTAATCCGGAAATACGAGAGCGGCGCCCACGAGCCATCGTAGTCGAAATAGCCATCCCCCAGCACCAGGAAGAACGTGTTGTTCAGGATCACGCCGGGATGAAGTCTCCATTCGTGAAACACTTCGAAGTGCGGTTGGGAAAAACTTTCCATCTCCTCCGGTCGCACGATAGGATTGGCCCGCCGTCTCGTACGGTCCTTCACATCCACCTTCGGGATTCCATAGTAGGCAAGTCCGTCCGTGACCGGGCCGCCGTACAGATTGATCTGGGTCGTCATGCTTTCATCGTAACGGACGACCCCAAGAAAGTAACTCGTGAAGTTCACCCACGACTTTTCCCGGTACCCGCTGCTCAGGATTCGGGAGAACCGTCCATGGAAGGCCATGTGATCGCCAATCAACCCGGAGGTGAACGATGCGGAGTATCTTCGCGTACTGAAGGTTCCGATCCCGGCGGAAAGCTGGGCCGAACGTTCGCGCGCGAACGAGGCCGTGACGAGGTTCACCGATCCGCCGATTGCCGGCGGACCGTAGAATGCGCTTCCCGCGCCACGCTGGACCTGAATATCTTCCAAGCTCGCCGCCAGATCGGGAGTGTCGAGCCAGTACACATTGTGGTCTTCCGGATCGTTTTGCGGTATGCCGTTGATCATGACCGCCAAACGTCGGGGATCGAAGCCGCGGATCGTCAGATAGGTGTACCCGATGCCGTTGCCACTCTCCGAGTAGTACGTGGAAGAGGGGAGCTCGGAGAGGAGGACCGGAATATCCTGCGTCGTGTATCGGTCATGCAGGTCCTGCCGTTCGAGTGTGGAGAAGGTCACGGGGGTTTCGCGTTCGCGGCCACGCGTTGCAGTGACGGTAACGGGTTGACCGGGAATGGGTGCCGGGGTGAGCTGAACGACCAATGATGTCGCTCCTGCTTCGCTCACGGAGACCCTTCGTGTGGCGGTAACGTAGCCGACATAGGAGACTCTCACATCATACTCCCCGGGAGGAATTCCTTTCAGAAGAAACTCGCCCCGCGCATCAGTCATCGTTCCTATCGTTGTCCCCACGATCGCCACATTCGCACCGACCAACGGCTGACGCGTTTCCCCATCACTTACCGTCCCGGCAACAAATCCTCCCGGTTCCGCCTGAAGGCGCAACACTGCTGCCAAAAGTACTACGACCAGACGCACCGCTTTCATCGCTCTCCTCCTGGAATCACGAAAGCCGTTCCGCCCTGAACACTCCAGGAGCAAAACGGCTTTTCAAAGGGAGCGAGTCCCCCTGACCGTTTTCCTACGCTGGTATTGCCCAGATCAGGTTCACAGGGTGTAGTCTCAGTCCCGCTGTTTTTGAGCGGGACACCCCTAACGGTTTCCTGTCTCAATGTACCATACCGGCGGGGGAACTGCAAGAGCCCTAACTGATTCATTTTACGAAGACTGCCGTAGTAGGGGGGAGCACTCCTGCCGACTTGCCCGCGATCCTGCGATTGTTTACCATTGGGCAGATTCCTTCCCTCTCGGCGCCATGACCTTGTGACCACGCCCTGACCGGCAACCGCCGGTACGGGCAACGGCAAGGAGGTCCCCATGCACGACATCCCCGGCCCCCAGTGCTTCCGATACCTCTCCGAAATTCTTCACACGCTCACCGCCACCAACCAGCATGAGCGCATACTCCATTTCGTGGTCGACAGGATAGTGCGGCTCACAAAATGCCGGGCGTGCGCCGTCGTACTGATCGACCCGAAGACGGAGTACCTGACAATTCAGAACTGGTACGGGTTGTCTCTCACCTTCTGCAACGAATTCCGTCGCAGAATTGCCACCGCTGCAATCGGGAATCTTCTCTGGACCGGAACGCCGCTCGTTCTCTCAGACAGCGCCGCTGAGCCCGACACCGCGAGGGAACTTCAGCTCGAACACCCTTTTCGTTCTTGCGTTTGCGTCCAGATTTCCCTTGACCACAGAACCCTCGGCTATCTCCACGTCGACTCGGGCGAGCCGGGAGCGCTGACGCGCGATCACGTTGAGATGCTCGGCATGTTTGCCGACGTCGTGGCCCTGGCGTTGAACAAATCCCGTCTCTTCGAGGAGAACCTCCGCCTGGAACGGGTAGACAAGGAAACCGGCGTGGAGAAATATCTCCCCCTGCTGGAGCGCATCCAGGGCGCGGTGACCCGGGCGGAAGAATTCGACGAACCCTTCGGCGTCCTTCTGCTGGATGTGGACAACTTCAAGGAAATCGTCAAGACCTACGGATATGAAACGTCGCGGGAGCTTCTGCGCGCGATGGCGGGAGTGCTTCGCACGGATCTCCGTCCTATTGACGCCGTGGGCCGCTACGGATTCGACGAGTTCATTCTGCTGCTGGAAAACGCCGATCTCCCGGCGGCACTCACCCGGGCACAGGCCATCCGGGAGTCGGTGGCACGCCACCGGTACACAGCACAGGAAATCCATTCCACGATCAGCATCGGGGTCGCATCGTTCCCGCAGAATGGCGCAACCCCGGATGATCTCATTCTCACCGCGAAAAAGGCGCTGTTCGAGGCACAGCGGTCAGGTGGCAACGAGGTCTGTTCGTTCCGGGGAGAATGGCCTTCCCAGGGGACGGAATCGTCGTGACAGTGAAAGCCTCATCGATAATGTGAAATCGAAGAGCGGGAATTGTGACAGTTCGTTGACCCTCTGTCTCTATGAGGATCCAAGCGTGAAGAGAATCGCCAGCGCCAGATTGAGAGCATGGGTGAGAAGGCAGAGGACACGGATGCGAAACACCAGGGAGTAGGTCAGGGAGAGACCGAAAGGCACCGACATCCAGGAAGCCGCGAGAACCACCGACCTGGGCAACTCCGGGAAGCCGGAGGCGACCAGAACCCCGGAATAGTACAGAAGTCCGAGAACGGAATTCGGAACGCCGCCAGCCGCGCGTCACGATGGTCCAGCACCAGCCGGCAGGCGTCTCCTCGCATTCGGCAGAACCGGGGAATCCAGCGGGGGTCCGGCTCCGTGATTCGATAGGACACTAGGGTGAAATAGAAAGAGATCAACCAGCCCACGACAGCGGCGGCAACGACGAGAACGCCGAACATACCGCAATAGAACGCGAAGATCGATTCAGATGCAACCGGTTGCATCTGCTAGCCCTCCCCACTACCTTGCAGGCATGCCTGAAATCCCCGATCTCATTTACGTACGAAAGTATCTTGATGCCTGTGTCGTGGGACGCACGATTCTCGGGGCAACGGTTTCTCAGCCAGTCGTGATCCGGACAGTGCTGGACCAGCCGATTTCCTCCGCTCTTGCCGGGAAGACCGTGCAGGAGGTCCGCCTCCGCGGCCCGTTTCTCCACTTCCTCCTTTCCGGCGACGTCGAGTTGATCATACATCTCATGCTTGCGGGGAGGATGCAGCACGTTCGCCCGGGAGAAAGGGCGGAGGGATATCTCTGTCTCTCACTGGCGCTGGATGATGGAACCGCATTGAATGTGAACGACAGTGAGAAGATGGTAAAGATCTACCTTACCTCCCGCGGGCGGTATGGGCAGATCCCGCGCTTCACCGGGCAGGGAATCGACGTTCTGTCACCGGAGTTTACGGAGGGGAAGTTCGAAGAAATTGCAGCCCGTCACCGCCGGAAGCAGGTCCGCGTTCTTGTCAACGATCAGACAATTCTGAGCGCAATCGGCAATGCCTATGCGGACGAAATCCTGTTTGAAGCGCGCATTCATCCCAAAACGCTGGTGAGCCGGCTGAGAGGAGAGGACCTGCGCCGGCTGCAGAGGGCGATCCGCGCGGTGCTGGAGTGGGGAATTCAAGAGGTGGAACGTGCGGGCGCGCCGATCCAGAAGAAGGTCCGAAACCATCTGCGGGTCAGGAACAGAAAAGGCGAACCCTGCCCCCGGTGCGGTGCAACGATCCGGCGCGAAGGCGTCCGGGGCCGCGATGTGTTCTTTTGCCCGCGATGCCAGCCTCCCACGCGCGCGCACTTCATCGACTGGCGTAAGGACGGCGCCTGATTGCATCGACGGGCGTTTCGATGTATCTTTCTTCAGGAATTCCCCGATCATTCCATCGCCCCCAAGAGCACAGGAATATGGACCTTTACCAGTTTCTGCACGAACGCACCAACGACATCATCGTCGAGGCGGAGCAGGCCATTCGCCGGGCACATTTGAAGAACTATGAAAAAGAAGGCTCATCCGCCGTCCATCAGAGGCTCAAGGCGCTCTTCGTCCTGACCACACGAGGCGTTAAGGAACGCAACCTCGGTCCCATGATCAACCATTCCGATACCGTCGCCCGCGAGCGCTTCAGTGCGGGCTATGATCTGTGGGAGGTGCAGACCGCGTTCAACGTCCTCGAAGAAGTAATCTGGCAAAGAATTCTCCGCGAGCTCCCGCCCGCGGAATATGCCGAAGCACTGGGGCTGGTCAGCACAGTCCTTGGTACGGGCAAGGATACTCTCGCCCGTGTGTACGTCACGCTTGCCAGCAAGTCGCGCACCCCCACACTGGATCTTCGCTCATTGTTCACCGGTACGGAAGGGCATTGAACATGATTCGATCCATTATGGATTTCGACTATCTCTGGTCGAGGGAACTCGAGGCCACACAGAAGATCCTCAAGCATCTTCCCGACCGTTCTCTCTCCCAGCGCGCTGATCCGGAAGGACGAACGCTCGGGCGGCTTGCGTGGCACATTGTTACCACAATCTCCGAAATGATGTCCCGGACGGGCCTCGCCATCTCTGGTCCCCACCCCGACGCCCCCGTGCCCGCCGTCGCAAAAGATATTTTCCGGGCGTACAGCGAGGCGGCCATTTCCCTTCTCGAGCAGGTGAAAACCAGGTGGACGGACGCGACGCTCGAGCAGGAAGATGAAATGTACGGCGAGAAATGGAAAAGGGGAGCCACGCTCACGTCTCTTGTGCTCCATCAGACGCACCATCGGGGACAGATGACGATCCTGATGCGGCAGGCCGGCCTGGAAATCCCCGGCATCTACGGCCCGGCCCGGCAGGAGTGGGCGGCATTCGGGATGAAACCGCCCGAGGTCTGAGTTCCCCCGATGCGCAACATCATCGTTCTCGGTCTGGCCTCTCTCCTGACGGATGTTTCCAGCGAGATGGTGTATCCGCTCCTTCCGCTATTTCTCAGCAGCCTCGGCAGCGGCCCTGCCATCCTGGGGTTCATCGAAGGTGCCGCGGAAAGCACCGCAAGCCTGCTCAAGGTTTTCTCGGGATACTGGTCCGACCGCCTCCGCCGCCGCAAGCCGCTGACGATCGCGGGATATGCCGCATCTACACTCGGGAAACTCCTCCTCGCACTGGCAGGTGGATGGCCGCTGGTACTTGCCGGACGCCTTGCCGACCGTTTCGGAAAGGGAGTCAGGACTGCCCCCCGCGATGCTCTCATTGCCGAAAGTGCACGAGAAGGAGCGCGCGGAAGCGCTTTCGGCCTTCACCGGGCGATGGACACCACAGGAGCGGCACTGGGTGTCCTGGCTGCTCTGGCACTCCTGAGCATTTCCTCCGCAGACATCCGCACCGTCATTTTCTTCTCCGTCATTCCCGCCCTGTGCGGAGGGCTGCTCCTTTTTTTTGTCCGGGAACCACGGCACACACTGGCTGGCCAGGCTCTCCGCGTCCGGTTCAGGTTTGCCCATCTCCCATTACCGCTGCGCAAATTTCTGCTCGTTGCATTCCTGTTCAGCATCGCCAACTCCTCCAATACGTTTTTGTTGCTCCGGGCGGGTTCCGCCGGGATTTCTGTTTCACACGTATTGCTCCTGTATTTGCTGTATAACCTCACCTATGCCGCGATCTCCTATCCTGCCGGCCGATTGTCCGACCGAATCGGCCGCAAGCAGCTTCTTGTCACAGGATATGTCGTGTATTCTGGCGTGTACATCGGATTCGGGCTCCTGCCGGAAATCGCAAGCGGCTGGCTGTTCGCCGCCCTCTTCGCCTTGTATGGAATCTACAGCGGTCTGACCGAAGGAATCGAGAAGGCTCTCGTGGCAGATCTCGCTCCTTCAGACCAGCGAGCGACAGCCATTGGTTTGCACGCCACGATCCTCGGCATTGGACTATTGCCCGCCTCCTTGATTGCCGGGCAACTCTGGACCATATTCGGGCCCTCGGCGCCCTTTGCCTTCGGGGGATGCATGGCGGCGCTTGCGGCGGTCCTGCTGGCGGCTTTTCTCTAGCAGGTTCTGGTTTCCTGGCCATCCCTTTCCGTTTTCCGCAGGCGACCGGGTATTATCCAGGCCGCGAAAACCAGAGATGGTCCCACAAAGCCCTTTGCAGTCTCCGCGATCCCTGCGGCTCAGCGTGAGTTGCTTCACGCAGATGCAGCCTCTGCAGTGGCATTCCTCCCCCAAATTTTATACGTTTGGACGTTCAGATCCCTCGTCTATGCTTTTCAGCTCTGCCGACACTTTTTCCCAAGGCTCCTTTTTTGCAGCGCCAGACCGTCAGGTGGGCCAGCCGGCAAATGCGGTCAGGGGATTTTCCCCTGTCAGTCGCCGGGTTCATGCGGGGGGATCCGATTTCGCCTGCATCGAAGAGGGCAAGGGCGAACCTCTTGTATTCATTCACAGAAGTCTGGGCACATTCCTCGACTTTGCACCTGCCGTACGGCATTTTGCACACGGGTATCGGGCCATCGCATACAGCAGACGTTTTCATCCACCGAACGTCGCCGACAGTTCCGACACGGAGTACACGATGGCCCGGCATGCAGACGATCTTGCTGCGGTGCTCCGCGTGCTGCAAATCGTGCCCGCCCATATCGTCGGTTCTTCGTGGGGGGCCTACGTTGCACTGTTTCTGGCGTTGCGCCAGCCCGATCTGGCGCGTACGCTGGTTCTCGGCGAACCGCCAATCCTCCCCCTCCTCCGGCGAAGTCCCGGGGGAAGGAATCTGCTGGATCGGTTTCAGAGGGGAAACTATCCAGCCGTCCCTCGCGGGGTTACGCCACGGCAGCGACGAGGATGGGATTCGGGCGTTTGTGGACGGCGTCTCCGGCAGATCCGGAAATTTCGACGCGCTTCCCGCTGACGCGCGGGAGAAGCTGCTCCCGTCGGCAGAGGAGCTCCGCTGAGAGCTCGAAACACCCTTCGGGGCGTACATGCCCGACCTGACGACTGAGGCACTCAACGGATTGACTCTTCCCGTCCTCCTGCTGGGGGGCGAGCGGAGCCCGAAGATGTTCCGGCTTATCACCGACGAACTTGACCTCGCGATCCCCACTGCCGAGCGAGTTGTCGTCCCGCGCACGGGACACATGATCCACAGCGGGAATCCTGAGGCCTATTTCAGCGTCGGGGGACAGCTTCTCCACAGGCGCGGAAACCGCACGCCAGACTCTCGATAACAAGCCCGAGGAATCTCTATGGCACAGACACTGCTGCAGAAACTCCGGATTCGTTCCGGTGATCGCGTGGCGGTTCTCAATGCCCCAGACACCGCAACCGGGTTAACGATGGAAATCCCCCTCGATGTGTCGGTTTCTCATGACCTCCAGGGGACTTTTCAGCAGATTCATTGCTTCGTCCGCAACAGAACTGAGCTCGACAATCTGGTCCCGCAGGCGCTTCCGGCACTCGAGGATTCAGGACTTTTCTGGATATACTTCCCGAAGAAGAGTTCCAAAATCCAGACCGATCTTTCACGGGATGCGGGGTGGGGGCGGCTGGGAAAAGCCGGTCTTCATGCCGTGTCGCTGATCGGCCTCGATGACACCTGGTCGGCCTTCGCGTTTCGTCGCGCTGGCACGTCGGCTCCCCGGCCCGCGCGCCGGGGATCTTCCGAAAGACAAAAGTACATCGACCAGACCGGACGGACGATCAGGCTGCCTGCAGACGTCAGGAGGGCGCTCACATCCAGGAAGAACGCTGTCAGGGTATTCCATGCACTCTCGTTCACTCACCGGCGGGAATACATCGAATGGGTCCTCGACGCTAAACAGGCGGAAACGCGCACGCGCCGCATTCAGAAACTGGTCTCGCTACTGACGAAAGGACCGAAATGACCACTCTGCAAACACTCCTGCGCAGTCTGATCGCATGTGCGATTCTGGCTGCGGCCACCGCGTCGGGGCAGGAACCAATCCACAACGGACGGCCGGTTCACACCTTCTCTATCGTTGCCCGGGATTCGATAACGGGGGATCTCGGCGTTGCAGTACAGTCCCATTGGTTTTCGGTGGGAAGCTCGGTTACCTGGGCTGAAGCCGGGGTCGGTGCCGTCGCAACGCAGTCTTTCATCGATCCCGCGTACGGGCCCCTCGGCCTCGACCTGATGCGTGCGGGAAAATCGGCGTCGCAATCGCTCGCCGCCATTCTCACAGCAGACCCCGGAAAAGACGTTCGCCAGGTGGCAATGATCGACGGACGCGGGAATGTGGCTGCCCACACCGGCGTCAAATGCATACCCGCCGCCGGACAGATCGTCGGTCGCAATTACTCCGCGCAGGCGAACCTGATGCTGAATGAGAAAATCTGGGGTGCAATGGCCGCAGCGTTTGAAGCGGCACAGGGACCTCTCGCAGAACGCATGCTGGCGGCCCTTGATGCGGCGCAGAGAGCCGGAGGTGACATTCGCGGAAAGCAATCTGCCGCAATTCTCATCGTCAAAGGGACATCGAGCGGACGACCGTGGGTCGACCGCATCATGGATCTCCGAGTCGAGGATCATCCTGACCCCCTGACAGAACTCCGCCGGCTGGTGCGTCTCCATCGCGCCTACGAACATATGAACAACGGCGATCTGGCGGTCGAAAAGGGAGACGTCGACGGCGCGCTGCACCACTACGGCACCGCGGAGGCGATGTTTCCGGACAATCTTGAAATGAAGTTCTGGCACGCCACAGCACTGGTGAATGTCGGAAGGGTCAAAGAATCGCTTCCTCTCTTTCGAGAGGTATTTGCCGGGGATCCCCACTGGGCCGCCCTGGTGCCGCGTCTCCCTGCCACCGGTACGCTCACTGCCGACGACGCAACCATCCTACTCATTCTATCGCAAAGGCCCGCGCGATGACACTGATTCTTCCCCACATCTCCCCGGATGCCGGCGCCACGGAGAACCCATGAGCGCTATTCCTTGCACCGGAATTCTGGAAAGCGATGCACGAGGTTTCGGGTCTATTCGTGCTCTCACGACGGATCTCCGGCGATCACCGAACGACTGTTTCGTCCCTCCCGCCGTGATGACGAAATTCCGCCTCCGCCCCGGCGCCATGATCGAAGGAACCGCCCAGGAGCGTGTCGGCAAAAGCCCGCAACTCAGCGCCCTGGAACGGGTGAACGGCCTCCCGCCGGAAGACTGGGCAGCGCTCAGTGAATTTTCGGCGCATGAGGTGGTATCACCGGACGAATGGATACGGCTGGAAGGGAAAAAGAACGATCCCGCCATGCGGGTGATTGATCTGTTCTGCCCGATCGGGCGCGGGCAACGAGGCCTGATCGTCTCTCCTCCCAAGGCAGGCAAAACTATCCTGATTCAGCAGCTCGCCCATGCGATAAGCACGAACTATTCCGACATTGACGTTGTGGTTTTACTGATCGACGAGCGTCCCGAAGAGGTCACCGACATCAAGCGCAGGGTGCGCGGACAGGTCTTCGCAAGCTCCAGCGACACGGATCGGGGAAACCAGACCCGCCTCGCGCAGCTCGCACTGGAGTTCGCCAAGCGCAGCGTCGAAGCCCGACGAGATGTGGTCATGCTTCTGGATTCGCTGACGCGCCTGGGTCGGGCATTCAATATTTCGCAGAAGAGCAGCGGCCGCACCCTCTCGGGCGGCGTCGATAGTCGCGCGCTGGAGATTCCAAAGCGGATCTTCGGCGCGGCACGCAAGCTCGAGGGCCACGGTTCCCTCACGATCATCGCCAGTGCGCTCATCGAGACAAACTCTCGCATGGATGAGCTCATCTTCGAGGAATTCAAAGGGACCGGGAACATGGAGGTGGTACTGGACAGGACCCTTGCCAACGAGCGAATCTTCCCCGCCATCAGTCTCAATCTCTCCGGAACGCGCCGGGAAGAGCTGCTGTTCGGTCATGCCACGGGCGATCATCAGACCCTCCGCCGGTCCATCACAAAGTTGCCCCCCAAGGATGCAATGCTGGCCGTGCTCCGGTTGCTGCAACAGTACCCGACCAACGACGACGTTCTTTCTCATCTTCGATAGCGAGGGACCATGCATCGCCTTCTTCCCTTCCTCGCTCTTGTGCTTCTCCTTCTCCCGGCGTGTGCACCCCGCCACTCGGAAGACATGCGGGCCATCGACAGCCTGCGGATTGAAGTGGAGAGCTTTCTGCATTCCCAGGCGGCGATGGCATACAACAACTGGGTCGCCGGTGCTCCTTCCAACCAGGACTCTCTGTATCGGGCACACGAGGGTCTCTTCACGCGCACGGTCATTGAACGTGTTGCACGTGCCCGAGAGGAAGAACCCGACACGCTCCAGCGAAACCGCCTGACCTTTCTTCAACGATTTCTGACGCTGGAGTATCTCTCCCGTGCAACGGCGCCGCTCTCGGACCGGTTCGCGACCTATGAAGGAGAGGCGCATGTCATCGTCGACAATGACACCGTTCTCTACCGGCAGCTCCCGGCCTTGATGGCGAACGAGAAATCACATGCCCGGCGGGAGCGGCTCTATGTCTCGGCCGATCCCGTGCTCGATTCCCTGACCCTGATGACAACGGAAATCCAGCAGGCGTACAGCCGCCTGGCGAAGGAACTCGGCTATTCTTCCTACCCCGCCATGGTAGAACAGTTGAAAGGCTTCTCTCTCGCATCTGTCCGCGAACTCGCCACACGAGCACTCGCAGAATCGGACAGCCTGTATTTCAGCCTCCTTTCGCCTCTCCTTCGCCGTTCGACAGACGTGCAGAACACCGACGTTCATCGCTACGATTTCGCTGCGCTCTTCCGGAGCGCCGAATTTGACCGCTTCTTCCCGCGCAGGGAAACCGTCGCATGCGTCCGGGATACCTACCGTTCCCTGGGAATCGATCTTTCAACTCAAGGGAATCTCTCCCTGGATACCACCGACCGCCCCGCAAAAAACCCCCGTGCGGTATGCTTCACGATCTCCGTCCCGGGCGACGTGCGCGTCAGCATCAAACCCGCAGGAGGAGTCGATGATTTCGCGGCACTGTTTCACGAAATGGGCCACGCACAGCATTACGCCCACGTAACCGAGAACGCGCTCGAATTCAAGTACCTGGGGGAAGCGACCGTCACGGAAACCTACGCCTTTCTCTCGGAGTATATCCTCAGCAATCCCGCGTGGCTCCGCCAGAATTCACGGATGCCGGTTCCCCTCCTGAAGGACTACGCACGCCAGACGGCCTTCGCCCGGCTCTATATCGTCCGTCGGTATTGTGCCAAGTTTCTCTTCGAGGAGGCCTTTCAGCGGGGTGTCCACCGGCCGGACTCACTCTACGCCGCATCCCTCGCACGGGCGCTTGGGTACAACATCCATCCGTCCGACCTGAAACGCTACCTGGTGGACATGGACGCTCATTACTATTCTGCCAGCTACCTCCGGGCCTGGTTCCTCGAAGCTCAACTCAACCGCTGGCTCTCGGCGACGTATGGCGTTAACTGGTACGAGAATCCGCGTGCTGGCGCCTTCCTGACTTCCCTGTGGGCACAGGGTGACCGGCTTGCGGCGGAGGACGTCGTGTCGCGGATCGGGGGGACGGGCATAACAACAGGAGCCTGGATCGCGGAGATCAGGGATATGATCCGCCTGGCCGCACGCGAAGATCGGCCTTGAGCGGCCCGATGACTGCCATCACCCTGTTCGGGGCAAACCTGCGGATTCTCCCCCCTGCGAATTTCAATTTCTGGCGCACAGTGCAGAGCCACGGCTGGCTCGACCTCCCGCCGTTTGCCCACGATCTCGAGAAGCAGACCCTTGGCTGCCTGTTGCGCCTTTTCGACGGATCGTGCGTCGCCTGCCTTCTTTCCTCCGCCGGAGCCTCCATTAGGGTGCGAGTCTCCTCCGCCGCCCTTCTGAATGCAGAGCAACGAAAGGAGATTGTCAGTCAACTCCGCTCCTGCCTCCGTCTTGACGAAGACTTCTCCCCATTTCACTATGCAGCCCGCCGTTATCCCGCGTACCGGTGGATTGCCCGAAGCGGTGCCGGAAGGCTTTTGCGCGCGCCGACGGTTTTTGAGGACGTCGTGAAGATGATCTGCACCACGAACTGCACGTGGGCCCTGACGAAAACGATGGTGACCAGGCTCGTCCGGCGGTTCGGTGAGTCATTCAGCGACGGGCGGTCCTCCTTCCCCGCCCCCGCTGCTCTGGCGGGGGCCAGCGAAGAGCAGCTGCGGAGGGAGTGCACCACCGGCTATCGTTCCCCGTACCTTCTGGAACTTGCGGAGAAAGTCGCTTCCGGCAGGCTGTCAATCGAGGAGTGGCGGACCTCCAATCTTCCGACGGTGGAGCTTTTTCAGACCATCCGAACTCTCAAAGGGGTAGGACCCTATGCGGCGGGAAACATTCTAAAACTTCTCGGGCGGTATGACTATCTCGGTCTCGATTCCTGGGTGCGCGGCAGATACGCGGAATTGCATACCCGCGGACGAAAAGTGAAGGACTCGACTATTGAGCGGGCCTATGCGGGATTTGGCCGGTGGCGCGGGCTCTTTTTCTGGCTGGAGATGACACGCGACTGGCATCTTGAGAAATCTTGAGGGAGGAGGAGCATTGGTCACATCTTTGCCACGCAGAATCGTACTTCGAACGCTTGTTCTGGTTGGGATGCTCTTCGCTCTGGCGGCCATCGTCATGGTCGCTGCGGGATTGAATGGTAATTCCGATCTGCTTCCGCCTGCCATCGTTTTTGCCACGCTCGCTCTTCTTCTTGAGATTTTCGCCAGAAGGGTGAGAACAGGCCGAGGCAGCATGGGTCGGGCCGTACCCTTCTCCACCAGCCGGGACTCGCAGCCGTACAACATCTTTCGGCCAATGGACTCCCGGGTGCGCCTCCGGCTCGCTTTCGCGGTCTTCCTCATGTTTGCTACGATCGGGCCGCTCTCCACTTTGATGGAGGGAGCGTTCAGACTTGACAATCCGCTTCGCATTGCCCTTGTGACCATCGCCGCCGGAGGAATCTCAGCATCCATCATCCTCTTCGCGCGGCATCCGGCTATCCTGGTCCT
>Ga0326726_10000093_pt1 | contig 85563 bp, 70 predicted proteins | sample MHFenrmetagenome_2_FD_207603 | JGI IMG/M metagenome (GOLD analysis project Ga0326726, IMG submission 207603) | Lab enriched peat soil microbial communities from Michigan Hollow, Ithaca, NY, United States - MHF15MN | ecosystem: Environmental > Terrestrial > Soil > Wetlands > Peat | place: USA... | reverse complement strand
GCAGGATGATTTTGTTCGTGAGACATCCGGTTTCAATCCACGCGCCCGCGGGGGGCGCGACACATCAGAATTGTAAATGGAGCGCCCAGGTGATGTTTCAATCCACGCGCCCGCGGGGGGCGCGACATACTCCTGACTCGGCACGGGCGTTTTTCATCAGTTTCAATCCACGCGCCCGCGGGGGGCGCGACTTGCCGTTTGTCAGCGGCACCATATCAGCCTCAAGTTTCAATCCACGCGCCCGCGGGGGGCGCGACTTTTCGTTTTATGGACGTTGACCTTGTAGTTCAGGTTTCAATCCACGCGCCCGCGGGGGGCGCGACCCGCTAAAAATTCCCTCATTCTTGCAGTTGCACCGTTTCAATCCACGCGCCCGCGGGGGGCGCGACTCGCCATAAAATCCAAGTCTTTCGACTCACTGATCGTTTCAATCCACGCGCCCGCGGGGGGCGCGACCCTTCCCATCCAGCCGCTCAAACAGGAACCCGCAGTTTCAATCCACGCGCCCGCGGGGGGCGCGACGGTATGGTGTGGCGTCGTGCAAGGAGATGGACTTGTTTCAATCCACGCGCCCGCGGGGGGCGCGACCCACCTGATACAGTACCTGGCGCTACATTGTAGGTTTCAATCCACGCGCCCGCGGGGGGCGCGACGCGGAATATCGTTATGCGCCATCTCGCATAACGGGTTTCAATCCACGCGCCCGCGGGGGGCGCGACGTCCCGAGTATCTTGGTGGTGGTCGAGCCATGGTGTTTCAATCCACGCGCCCGCGGGGGGCGCGACAGGCCCCGCAGGTGCACTGTATCCGGCGGGCCGGGTTTCAATCCACGCGCCCGCGGGGGGCGCGACTTTTGCGTTCGAAGACGGCACGACCATCGAGTAGTTTCAATCCACGCGCCCGCGGGGGGCGCGACATCCCACACCTGCCCAAACGCAGGCGACCCATCGTTTCAATCCACGCGCCCGCGGGGGGCGCGACTTGTCTGTCCCATGATGATCTTCCTGTTTCGTTGTTTCAATCCACGCGCCCGCGGGGGGCGCGACTTTATACGTGTCGGCCGTCTTCGCCCGGAACGAGTTTCAATCCACGCGCCCGCGGGGGGCGCGACGATGTCCCGGAGAGGGCCCTCTTTTGCCGGAGAGTTTCAATCCACGCGCCCGCGGGGGGCGCGACACGCAAAGCGGGCAGGCAAGACGCTCGAAGAGGTGTTTCAATCCACGCGCCCGCGGGGGGCGCGACTCACCAGCCTGAGCCACGACGACTTCCACCTCATCGTTTCAATCCACGCGCCCGCGGGGGGCGCGACACAACCTCGACCCGGATCGACGACAGCCCACCAGTTTCAATCCACGCGCCCGCGGGGGGCGCGACTTCTTCTCCAGCGTCCCAAACCGGAACGGGAGAGGTTTCAATCCACGCGCCCGCGGGGGGCGCGACTCTCGAGTCGTCAGCGATCCGCAAGTCCTCCGGGTTTCAATCCACGCGCCCGCGGGGGGCGCGACATCGAGCGCCGCGTTGAGCTGAGCCGTCAACGACCGTTTCAATCCACGCGCCCGCGGGGGGCGCGACTGACTCCGGTTGATATTGGTGTTCCCTCCTGATTGTTTCAATCCACGCGCCCGCGGGGGGCGCGACAGGCGGACGAGGGAAGTCATGCAGTACCAATCTCAGTTTCAATCCACGCGCCCGCGGGGGGCGCGACGTGTAGCCATACGAGCAAAAGCCGTAAGTGATGTTTCAATCCACGCGCCCGCGGGGGGCGCGACGGTGAGTAAGAGAGACAGATGCGGGCTCATCGCCGTTTCAATCCACGCGCCCGCGGGGGGCGCGACACGGCAGGGGTAAGCATATCGACCACCGGAGCAGTTTCAATCCACGCGCCCGCGGGGGGCGCGACTTACGAGCCTCATCGAGGTTATCGGGATCATGCACGTTTCAATCCACGCGCCCGCGGGGGGCGCGACTATTACGCAACTCCGGCAATAATGTTTCGCAAAAGTTTCAATCCACGCGCCCGCGGGGGGCGCGACACTTCGGCAATTCCGGAGTGTCTTATCACACATCGTTTCAATCCACGCGCCCGCGGGGGGCGCGACACAACAGGCGACAAAACCAAAAGGAGACCGCAATGTTTCAATCCACGCGCCCGCGGGGGGCGCGACCTCCACGATTCGGTCCCCCGGCGATAGTAATCAGTTTCAATCCACGCGCCCGCGGGGGGCGCGACCTCATGAGACCGGCGAGCCTTCGCCAGCATCGTGTAGTTTCAATCCACGCGCCCGCGGGGGGCGCGACCTATGGCATCCATGTCTACTGCCTCGCAGCTCAGTTTCAATCCACGCGCCCGCGGGGGGCGCGACTTTGCTTGACGACGAAGACGTGATAATTTTGTCTTGTTTCAATCCACGCGCCCGCGGGGGGCGCGACCTGATAGGTCTTGAAGAACGTCTCGATCACCTGGTTTCAATCCACGCGCCCGCGGGGGGCGCGACTCAGGACAGGATATCCGGTATCGTTCCTGATTTTGTTTCAATCCACGCGCCCGCGGGGGGCGCGACTTGGCCAGCATCGTGTAAAACGGCTCCTGCCCGATGTTTCAATCCACGCGCCCGCGGGGGGCGCGACCGCGTAGGTCTCGAGCGCCGTCTCGACTGCGGCCTGTTTCAATCCACGCGCCCGCGGGGGGCGCGACGGGATATGGCCAGCCGACATGCTGACTATCTCCTGTTTCAATCCACGCGCCCGCGGGGGGCGCGACTAAAGATGCGGGGTCGATTCGCGGGGATTGGTGGTTTCAATCCACGCGCCCGCGGGGGGCGCGACGCAAGCACGGCGGGTCGATGATGACCGCTCATGAGTTTCAATCCACGCGCCCGCGGGGGGCGCGACATGAGAATCCAAGCAGCGCCATGGCTGCGAAAAGTTTCAATCCACGCGCCCGCGGGGGGCGCGACCTCAGGCATCAGGTGAGGATCCGCTGTCCTACATGTTTCAATCCACGCGCCCGCGGGGGGCGCGACTGTGGGAATGCAAGTGCCTTGGTTCTAAGTACTGGTTTCAATCCACGCGCCCGCGGGGGGCGCGACTTATCAACAGCGAGGTCGTCCGGCACTGGCGCGAGTTTCAATCCACGCGCCCGCGGGGGGCGCGACCGATACGGCATCGATGGGAAGCTGGCAATCACCGGTTTCAATCCACGCGCCCGCGGGGGGCGCGACAAAGCAGACAACTGTATTGGAGTTCGACCGACCGTTTCAATCCACGCGCCCGCGGGGGGCGCGACACTCCCCGTCCGCGCTTGCATCGAGGCCAATCAGTTTCAATCCACGCGCCCGCGGGGGGCGCGACCGGTCCGGCAGTGGGTGAAGCCGAGCGGAGCACGGTTTCAATCCACGCGCCCGCGGGGGGCGCGACGACCTTTATATGTTTTTCGAGATTGCTGTTTCCGAGTTTCAATCCACGCGCCCGCGGGGGGCGCGACCGAGGAAGATGGTCATTATCATAGGTAAGAGTAATGTTTCAATCCACGCGCCCGCGGGGGGCGCGACTTCACAGCCTGGTTCCTCCCCTCATGTTGGTTTGTTTCAATCCACGCGCCCGCGGGGGGCGCGACATCTCGCTGAGGCGCCTGATTATCATACGGCAATGTTTCAATCCACGCGCCCGCGGGGGGCGCGACTTATGGCTCGTGTTACAGCTACAAAAATCCGCAGTTTCAATCCACGCGCCCGCGGGGGGCGCGACCTATCAAATCCAAGTCTTTCGACTCTCTTATCGGTTTCAATCCACGCGCCCGCGGGGGGCGCGACGATCATGCAGCGCTTCCTTTCTGAAATCGCATGGGTTTCAATCCACGCGCCCGCGGGGGGCGCGACGTGGTTGATGGCCTCGATAGACCGGTTCCGGGTGTTTCAATCCACGCGCCCGCGGGGGGCGCGACTCGGCATCGCATTGATCTCTTCTTCCATTGCGTTGTTTCAATCCACGCGCCCGCGGGGGGCGCGACATCGCAGGGTATCGGGCGGCGGTACTGGGCATAAGTTTCAATCCACGCGCCCGCGGGGGGCGCGACTCTGTACCGCAACGCAAACGGCAACATCGTCGAGTTTCAATCCACGCGCCCGCGGGGGGCGCGACTGGTGCGTTTGGTCACCTTAAACGTCCATGTCGCAGTTTCAATCCACGCGCCCGCGGGGGGCGCGACCTTAAAAGCCCAAAATGTCGCCGCGCCTCAATCGATGTTTCAATCCACGCGCCCGCGGGGGGCGCGACGTCATGCCCTCCTGATCATCCGTACCTCGTAAAGTTTCAATCCACGCGCCCGCGGGGGGCGCGACAAAAGCTCCCATTATGTTAAGCCAGAACGGATTAGTTTCAATCCACGCGCCCGCGGGGGGCGCGACCGGCATAGGCCGAGCACAGCGTAGGGTGAAGAAAGTTTCAATCCACGCGCCCGCGGGGGGCGCGACCGAGCAGCAGCAAAAGGCCATCATTACTGCGCCAGTTTCAATCCACGCGCCCGCGGGGGGCGCGACAAAACCCATAGCGTCATTCGATGACCTGACCGAGGTTTCAATCCACGCGCCCGCGGGGGGCGCGACCAGATCATCCGCCTCGTAACCAAGAGCACGTTTGAGTTTCAATCCACGCGCCCGCGGGGGGCGCGACGCACGACATCGAGGTGGATGACCTGATGACTGGCAGTTTCAATCCACGCGCCCGCGGGGGGCGCGACCGTGCACCACGCAAACGCACGAATCATCATGCCAGTTTCAATCCACGCGCCCGCGGGGGGCGCGACCCTTCACAAAGGTCGGCGACACGATTTCGGTCGAGTTTCAATCCACGCGCCCGCGGGGGGCGCGACGATCCGCGACGAAATCGATGACCTTGAGCAGCAGTTTCAATCCACGCGCCCGCGGGGGGCGCGACGACGGCCCACGCAACACACTCAACGTTCTGCACGGTTTCAATCCACGCGCCCGCGGGGGGCGCGACAGCTTGATTTCGACACGTCGTTCCTTGAAGAGCACGTTTCAATCCACGCGCCCGCGGGGGGCGCGACAAAGCCGCAACCAAGACAAAGGCACGGGGATTCGGTTTCAATCCACGCGCCCGCGGGGGGCGCGACTTTTCCAGCTTCTACAGGGTCAAAAGATGCTCTGGTTTCAATCCACGCGCCCGCGGGGGGCGCGACTTCAGTGGTGCATTTGGCGCAATTGTACACCTTGTTTCAATCCACGCGCCCGCGGGGGGCGCGACCATTCAGGGCGAGCTCGACGTCGTCTATATCTGTGTTTCAATCCACGCGCCCGCGGGGGGCGCGACCGACCCAGTCAGCCTCGCTGTCGCCAGGACAAGTTTCAATCCACGCGCCCGCGGGGGGCGCGACTTAACGACAAGTAAACCATGACAGTCAAGGAGCTGTTTCAATCCACGCGCCCGCGGGGGGCGCGACATACCGACGTATGCGGCAAAACCATTTCAACCAGTTTCAATCCACGCGCCCGCGGGGGGCGCGACTTTTCTACATCTACCTGTTTACGTGCCCGCACGTGTTTCAATCCACGCGCCCGCGGGGGGCGCGACCTTATTTGCAGCGATTAATTCACCCTTGCCCCGCGTTTCAATCCACGCGCCCGCGGGGGGCGCGACATCCATGGTTGTGTCCTCTGTTTTTTTGTTTCCCGGTTTCAATCCACGCGCCCGCGGGGGGCGCGACCGATCAACGGCAGGGACATCGAACTCAACGATCCTGTTTCAATCCACGCGCCCGCGGGGGGCGCGACCACGAACATGCCATGGGGATCCTACTATTTCGAGGTTTCAATCCACGCGCCCGCGGGGGGCGCGACCTTCCGATAGCATCAAGGGCAAGGTAAACAAAGCGTTTCAATCCACGCGCCCGCGGGGGGCGCGACATGGAAGTGCGGCACTACGCCTGATCAGTTCAGGTTTCAATCCACGCGCCCGCGGGGGGCGCGACATACAACGCGCTGCACCTCATCCAAAGCATCCAGTTTCAATCCACGCGCCCGCGGGGGGCGCGACATGGGGCGTATTGCGGTCTCGCGTATCTGGCTGCGTTTCAATCCACGCGCCCGCGGGGGGCGCGACCCGCCAGCGCTGCATACTGGATAGCATCACAAGCGGTTTCAATCCACGCGCCCGCGGGGGGCGCGACATCCGGATCCTTCAGCCGCTCGATCACATCAAAAAGTTTCAATCCACGCGCCCGCGGGGGGCGCGACTAGCGCATCAGGTCCGTCGGCTTTACGGTCGGATGTTTCAATCCACGCGCCCGCGGGGGGCGCGACCGCTTACGGCCGTTCAGGATGTCGTTCAGGAACTGTTTCAATCCACGCGCCCGCGGGGGGCGCGACTTGTGTAGACTTGACGCATTTGTGGTAGGCAGGGTGTTTCAATCCACGCGCCCGCGGGGGGCGCGACTACCACAGTCTTGACGTCTGACCAAGCGCTATGTTTCAATCCACGCGCCCGCGGGGGGCGCGACCCATAACGGATTCCCAGATAAAAAAGCAGTCACGGTTTCAATCCACGCGCCCGCGGGGGGCGCGACTTACCTTCTGAGAGTAATTTACTAATCCTGTAGTGTTTCAATCCACGCGCCCGCGGGGGGCGCGACTTTTGTGAAAGGATTCGCCGATTACAGTAAGGCGTTTCAATCCACGCGCCCGCGGGGGGCGCGACAGTGATGCACGCCATCATAACCAACCGCTCCGTCGTTTCAATCCACGCGCCCGCGGGGGGCGCGACTTACGGCCACGTCGACGATGTACTGATGCGCAGTGTTTCAATCCACGCGCCCGCGGGGGGCGCGACAATTCATGCGGTCGGAGAACGCCGATTTTGAGTTGTTTCAATCCACGCGCCCGCGGGGGGCGCGACCGATACTCACTCACCCGCCAGTGCTTTCCAAAATGTTTCAATCCACGCGCCCGCGGGGGGCGCGACTAAAGACGCTCGTATATGGGTGCCAGGGCGTCGGTTTCAATCCACGCGCCCGCGGGGGGCGCGACACCCCGGTTTCGGCCGGGGATAAAAATATATTGCGTTTCAATCCACGCGCCCGCGGGGGGCGCGACCATAGCGATATTCTGCATATCTCTCCTGATATCCGTTTCAATCCACGCGCCCGCGGGGGGCGCGACCAAAATCGTTATCTTTAAGACGGACGGCGGTAAGTTTCAATCCACGCGCCCGCGGGGGGCGCGACCAAGATCGCGGACAAGAACCGGCGGCAGTACAGCGTTTCAATCCACGCGCCCGCGGGGGGCGCGACCTGTGGCAATGATTAATAACGGGTACATCGTAGGGTTTCAATCCACGCGCCCGCGGGGGGCGCGACGTCTACAGGGGCGCTTACGAGGGATCCGTGTACGTTTCAATCCACGCGCCCGCGGGGGGCGCGACGTTTTATCGCAAGGTCAGCGCCGAACTGTACGAGTTTCAATCCACGCGCCCGCGGGGGGCGCGACTTTATCAAAGCGAAAGCCAGGCGGCCAAGCTCCTCGTTTCAATCCACGCGCCCGCGGGGGGCGCGACCAAAGCAGCACAGGAATGTTTTGCTCGACATCAAGTTTCAATCCACGCGCCCGCGGGGGGCGCGACGTACCTTGCGGGCAATGTTGGCAATGTCGTTTAGTTTCAATCCACGCGCCCGCGGGGGGCGCGACTTATGGTCGTCTGAAAATTTTTGCGATGGGTACGTTTCAATCCACGCGCCCGCGGGGGGCGCGACCCCAATCTGATCTGGAACGAGTGGTTCCGTGATCAGTTTCAATCCACGCGCCCGCGGGGGGCGCGACTGTTTATCTGCAAAGACAGGCATTTCGTGGTTCTCAAAGAGTATTTACGCGAACCACTTCATATTCCAAATAACAATTCACGCGAGCCTGACTATGCGTCTTGATATCTATCAATATTCAAAAGACTTATACATATCGCGAACATACCTGAAAAACAGGTACAGCTTTATGTTCGCGGTTTACAAAATCAGTGTCCCTTCGAGATCACGGGGCTCTTTTGCACCCTCATGTTCAACTCGACTCTGCCAGTTCGATCCAAGAAAATAGAACCTAAGGCTGTCCAGCTTACTGTCCATTTCGTGAAGAAGCTTAGCCCTGAGTTTGACCCATTGAGCAGGATCCACATTGCACTCAAACACAGAAAACTGTACACGCTGTCCGTAATTCTGACAGGTCTTGGCTATTCTGCGCAATCGGCGTCTGCCTGCAGGTGTTTCAGTATTGACATCATACGTGACGAGAACCATCATAGGCTATCTCCAGACAAATGGAGGATACGCGTCGATATCGCCCCTGATGTAACGAGACAGAAGCATGGCCTGCATGTGCCATAACAACCCCACGGCCATTTTTTCACCGACAAATGGATGTTCAATCTCATCCTGCTTGCGTTGCTGATATGCAGTGATAACCGTTTTGCGGGTATCGTCTTTCATGATCACTGCGCCGGTTTCAGAAACATCGAAATCTTTTGCCTTGATCTGTCCCCTGTTGATTAATGAAAGCGCCAGCCTGTCTGCCATATAAGAACGAAACTCTTCAAGCATATCGAGTGCAAGGCTTGGGCGACCTGGACGATCTTTGTGCAAAAATCCCGCAGCCGGATCAAGTCCGCAGGATTCGAGGGCAGAACGGATATCGTGTGTCAGCAATGTGTAGAGAAACGATAACAGACAATTCACCCTGTCCAGCGGTGGGCGCCGGTTTCGCCCCGTAAAACGGAACTTCGGATCAGGATTCGTGATACAATCGTCGAAGACATCGAAATAGATTCTGGCAGCTTCGCCTTCGATCCCTCTGATCAACTCTTGATCTTCGGCTTCCTGCAATCGCTTGATGCATCCGGCAAGCAGTCGTTGCGCATGATACATTCTGGACTCATCCACCTTTTCCGGATGGTCACGCAATGTACGGGACAAAGTCACCCTCGCATTGCCGATTTTACCGATCACGAACGAACGCGCAAGCACGGCGGTTTGAAAATAATTGTCTGCCATACGGTATTGAGCACGCCGAAGTAAGATGTTTCCCCTCACCGGCCCTTGCATCTGGCACAAGAATTTCCCGTAATCGGTCAAAAACGTTACCGTTATGCCAAGCTCAGCACAGTGGCCGAGAAGAAATGGACTACACGACACCTGACCAAAACAGAGTATTCCGTTGAGCATGTGCAGCGGAATGCGGGTTTTCTCCGTCCTATCAATCGAGATGACCGCACATTCGCCCTCTTTTGACAGGTAGGCCCCTTGAGTCGTCACAAATAAAGTGTTGAGGTGCTTCTTCAAATATCCTCCGCAGATAATTCACGACACAGCTTCTGTAAAAATTGTTTTGCATGCCCTGCTCGATCAAGAAGCTCAGGCATACAATGCTCGATAAGCGAACATTGCCGGCACTTCGCCCCATACTCCGGTAACGGTGTCACCCCCGACAAAAACAAATCGTGCACCTCCTGAGCCGCCCTGATTGTCTTCATCCGCAATTCATCATCGAATAAAACATCAAGCCGATGCATCGTCTGGCCATAAAACAAAGCACCGGCAGGAATGGAACAGGACAACATCTCTTCGAGGCAAATCGCCTGCCCGCAAAGCTGGACCTTGTCGGCATCGTGCTTTTTTGGCTTACCTCGCTTGAATTCAACGGGATATGGATCAAATCCGCCCTTTCGCCGATGCCATTCGACTACATCAGCCACACCTGATACACCAAGCGAACAGCTCCGCAAAGGCACACTCCGGGTGACCTTTACCCCTTCCCGATAGGAGGTCACCCCACTATCAGCCCGATCATGCATTTCCCGGCCCTCGGCAGTATAGCGGTTCTCGCTCCATACCTGTTCCAAATGGATCAAGGCACACTGCCGGGGACAGAACATAAAATGCTGCAATGCCGACAAAGCAACGAAATCAGCTTCGGCGTACATGGGATTATCCGAGTTTTCGCAAGAGCGTCACCTCACCAAGATCAGAATCATCAACCAATACCTGATAATCGTTAAACGATCGGGCAGGCCCTTCTGAGCCCTCTTCACGCCGTATAACGATCCGTTCAAAAAGCTTGTTTGCCGGAGCATTGCCTAAAGCTGTGCTGTGCTCAAAGACATACAGTCCACGAGTTGACATCATACCTCTCGCCGCCGAACGATCATGCTCGAACATGTTCATTAGTGCATCCCAGAGAAGATCGAGATCGTCTTCTGAAAATCCAGTCTGGTTCGCCAGATGCGCTGAAACAAACCCGTGTGCACGATACAGCCCATAAGGCACGGTATACTTGCGGCCCATCGTCCGATTGTCACCACTTTGCTTTTCCGCTTCCGCTTCTGTTGCTACGGCCATTCGGGTAATGCTGTGCTCCAATGCCACAACAGGATCAACTGACCGAGCAAAGGTCATCTGTACCGGGCCACGAACCTGACCCGCATTTTCTCCAGTGGACATTACCGCCCCGAATGTCCGAATATCATAGTACTTGGTACACATCCAATCACGCGCCGCTTCAGTCTTTTCACGTTTTTCCTTTGTATTGACAGAAGCCTGTTTGAAAGCTTCTCCGATAAGAACGTTCAAGATTGCTTTTTCCTTGATAAAAATGTCCTTACCAAACATTTGCACATAGTTACGCACCTTGCGTTTAAGGCAAACATCTGTAACAAGTCCCATACCAGTTTCCGCATCAACTCGAGGCAGGTTGCCTGCGTCAGGGTCTCCATTCGGATTACCGTCCTGAACATCGAAAAGCAGAACGAAATCATAACGTTTGTTAAGATCAGCCATTGTTATCCTCCTTGGATTCTTTTTCTTTTTTAGTATCCGATTTCGTAAACAAATCCTGACGCTGGTGATAATATCCGATAGCAAAACGTGCCTGATCATCCATTACCAGATGGGGCGGCATACTTGACGCAAGTCCATCGATTATTTCAGCCAGCAAGCGTTCGAAGTTGACTTTCCTGCCAGTGTTTTCAAGTTTTGCCAAATGATGATTCTTCAACTTGAGTAGCTGAGGAAAAACCGTAACTGGCGAACTTGATGCTGCCCCATAAAAACGGTCTCGAATTGTGGTATTGAGTGGTGTATTGCTCGCCTCTTCTTGGATTTTCTCAAGCACGGCAAAGAGCCGACCAAGCCGATACCCCGGATTATCATTAGTCGAATCAAGAGCCACAGTGATCTCCTTTTCTTTGGTTTTGTAAATTCTGGAATAACGATTGAGGCATCCCTTGAGAATTCCAGCCTGTAGCCTTGTTACGTCCTGTGTTGCACGGACACGACGCATCGTTTGGTGGAGCATGGTTACTGGATAAGGCCCTCCGGTGATGACAGACTGGAATATTTGCCCAGAAAGATTGGGTGGCGCATTATCCACTGTTCTGTCCTGAGCCATAGCCGACAACAGCCAAAACATGGCATTGTGACCCGAATCCTTCGGTCCACGGACAATTTTGATGTCGTCAAAATGTTGTTGTATTTTCCAAGCGAACTCGCTAATGGTTCCCGTATGCCAGAAGCGAACTGAAAGACGCGCAGCGTTAGGAGCAATGCCAAGCACATAAAACCTTGTTCCCTCATCCGGAACGGAATTACCTGTAAACACACCATCATAGAGCGCCTTGACAGCCCTGACATCTGCATCGGGATCATCTTTGACATAGCCAAAAAAGGCCGGAAACATCTCTTCGAACTGCGCATGTTTCTGCGCCCAGAACACAGTTGAGGCATCCCCGACCTGAACCTTGTTCTTCGAACCCTTAGCCAGAAGCATGTTCAGCGCTGTGGTATAGGCAAACGCTACCGAATCTGTCAATGGTGCGTTGTAATTTTGCGTTTTCCCGTATGATGTGAATGCCGGCAAATTGAATGACACCAAGGCGGCTCCCGAAGATTGAGCATCACGCACGCCTTTTATCGCAGCATGAAGGCGGGCAACACTGTTTTTCTCACCCGTTACAAGGCATACCGCACCATCTATAGAATTCTGGGGTTCAATAGAGAGATATGGCATAAGCGTTTTACAAAGGGTTGAATCTCCTGAACCATCAACCCGAAATACCACGTTCGCATTTGTTTCGTAAACTTCTTTCCAGCCAGGTGCCATGTGCAGCATTGCGTCTATCTGGGCCAATGGGTAATTGCCAAGGAAAGCAAGCAAGGGAGCAACAAGAATTTCAGCTTGTGAATCTTTGAAAACAGTCCGAATCCTTTCCTGGAAGGACTTGCTCTTGACATCCGAGTCTTCGCGGTTTCTTGGATTTGCTCCTAAGGCATATTCGACATTGTCCCAGAGAAGGTTGGCCTTGATTCCCACTGTTCGCTTTTCAGCCGCAGGCACCAAGATTTTTTTAGCGTTCCTGTTTCTCCCCTCACCTTCCCGCGTGTCTTCAAGCTTGACAAAGGCTCCCTCCTTATCGATGACAATCACGAATGGGATCTCTTTCCATTCGAATCCCTCTGGCGCAATCCCACTATCAGGATCGGCTGCTTTGCGCTGATAATATTCATAGAGTGCCTGCAAGATCATTTCTTCACCTCCTCACTTTCCCATGAAGGAATTTCGATTACCCCTCTGTGTATTTGCGCTCTGAAAAAGGCTGCTGGCGGATGATCAGGGTTGGCATTGAAGTCAAGGTCATAGAGCATGAAGCCCAGATCTCGGGTCTCATCTATTGGCGCTGGTTCCATGTTCAAATCATCGACCAGCCTGAAATCGCAACTGAACTCACGGCACCCCAGATAAGGCTGGTTGAAACACTGCCCTTTTCGAGCCCTTCGCTCGAAAATGCCATAGTATTTCGCCGGGTTCTCATCCTTTCTAAACGCTTCTTTTTCCCAAGAATCATGCAAGGTATCAGTGACTGGATGAGTCACTTTTGGCCGATTCGATAGAGGGATGAATTCGAGTTCGGCGTGAAGCCTATATGCCACATCCCGAAGGAACAAGCCTGCTCGCTGTTGTCGGGCCTCTTCGATGAAAATGCCATCGCTCCGTGCACTTGCGACTTGTCCGACTTCGTTACGTCGCACCGATATCCACTTGATCGGGTTCAGCACCTCGACCCTGCAAATCCGCCATCGAATGGCCGGTTTCCAGAAAATGGCTTCGAAGATGCCCCGTGCTGCCGATGGGGTAATCACGTCGTAACTGACCCGCTCGACCTTCATTTCAGGTCGGGTGAAGCATGCATAATCTCCTTTGACTTCGAGACAGAATGTGTTATTCCTATGCGCCATAGAGTTCTCCCCGTGATTGAGCTTTAGTAATAGAGATTCGGTGTCGAACCGATATCCAACCCGAATACTGGATGATAGAGGTTGTCGGCCGTCTGAACCCATATCCCGTTGACGTCCTCGATCACGCCATTTTCTCGCAACTGCCGAAGATCATGATCGTATACATTGACCGAAAATCGTTGCAACTTCCTCATCAATGTTTTGTTCGGTCCTCGATACCTGAGTTGGTCGATTAGTTTATTGATCCCGGTTTCATTGGATTGATATTTAACCACAACCCCATGTTGCTGGGCATCATTGATCAGTTTGAACCGAGTTGCCGCCGTGCGGAACTGGATTTTGAAACGACAGGCATCGCCACCTGCCAGCAAATCCATGATCTGGCGTTCATCGAATCCATTCAGACCACTGAAGTAGCGGATAAAGTACTGGCGAAAAGATGCGGGCATAAGCGAAACTGCAAGCTCAGGTTCCACACGGAAAATCTCGTGAGCAGCATTCTCAGCTTTGAGTAACCGCCCTGCAGGAGATGGCTTCGGAGGATTAAACACATAAACGTAACCATGTGGCCGACTACCCTCACGGTTGCATCTTCCGGCAGCCTGAGCGATGCTATCAAGACCGCTAAATGCACGGAACACAACCGGAAAATCAATATCCACACCTGCCTCGAGCAATTGTGTGCTAACGACCCTAACGGGGGCGTTTTCTCTCAACTTAACTTTCACATTGGCGATCACTCTGCTCCGGTGCTCAGGGCACATCAGGGCGGAAAGATGAATCGTATCTTTCGGCATCTCTGCATGAAGCTCACGGCAATCCTTGCGGGTATTGACAATGCACAATACCTGCTCATGCTGTCGAAGCGTCTCTGAAAGATCTGACCAGGCTTGCCGTTCACATGGAGAGCCAAACAGTTGGACTCGGACACGCTGGAAAACGGTAAAGAGTTTTTCAGGATCGGATATCAGTTCCCGAACTGAGCCCTCTTTGAATCCTTTCAGCATATCCTTTCCGGTTCCAACCTTTCCAGTCAACACCGGCTGCGTGGCAGTACAAAGCACGACAGAGGTCTTGAAGGCAATAGCAAGCGTCTTAATAACTGAAACGATGGGCTGCAGAAACTCCGTAGGCAGCATCTGAGCCTCGTCAAGCACCACGACCGAGTTGACGATGTTGTGCAGTTTCCTGCATGCAGAACTCTTGGCGGCAAAAAGAGACTCGAATAGTTGAACGTTGGTCGTCACGATAATCGGGGCGTCCCAGTTCTCTGTAGCCAGCCTCGAGGTCAATGTTTCTTTTTTCGGATCAAGGTTGCTATGGTGCTCAAGAACGACGTTATCACCAAACACCTCTCGATAAACTGCCGCAGTCTGTTCGATAATACTGGTATATGGAATCACGACGATCACCCTTTTCTTGCCATATCTGATTGCATGCTCAAGGGCGAAAGCCATCGAAGAGAGGGTCTTACCCCCACCGGTTGGAACGGTCAGTGAAAAGAGTCCTGGCTCCATGCCTCCATTATCGCGACAGTCCTGCAGAATCGATTGCCTTGCGCGGTTTACCGGTGTATCGGGCACCTTAGCCATTTTAGCCGACATATACCTGTCAAATTGCTCTTTCAGCCCTTTGAGGTCATAATCGCATGGACGAACAGCTGCCTGCTCCGGATTCATAAATGCTTCAGTATCGAGAAAATCGGCATCAACCAGACAGGAATAGAGCATACGAATCCATAGATGTGCCGGTTCAACATCTTGAAAGGCCATCTGACACGGAGTAGTCGAGGGCAATTGAACATCTACAATGCTTTCAGGAGGATTGCCTTTCATAGCTTTCTCCAGATGCGTTTTGTCATGCAATCGTTCGGATAAAGTCATTCCTCTCGTACCCGGCTCATCATACCAGTCAGGCAGCCCGGTATGATGACCTGCGATGAGATAGCCCAGGATTCGTCCAATCATCTCATTTTTCTTTACGGCATGAATCGCTCCTGCCGCAGTATGATCAATCTTGCCCATATGCGTCCTCCGAATAATCACCGTTATGTCTGCGGAGGTACTCCTGCCACAAAGGATTGTATTTACCAAGATCATGCAGCAATCCAGCCGCTAATGCCCAATCTTCATTGCTGAATTCACTCGCAAAACCTGCTGCTTTTTCGGCTACTCTGACAAGATGGTCTTTCAGATCATGCTCAATCCAGACCCCTTCATCATTTAGCCGCAAGTGCGCGATAGGCTTGGTTTTATCCATCGATCTGCCGGTGTTGTATTATCGTTTGTTCCCATACACTTCACCCATATCAACGACCTCCGGCATGATCATGTCACGCAGTCCTGATTGGTGAAAGACTTCGGCGTGGACACCGTAGTACAATAAATCAAAGGCGCGTTGGATGCGCTTGCGGCTGAGGCCGAAATAACCGGCATTCCGGGAGCGGTTCGGATACTGGTTGTTCCGGATTTCCCGCTTTATAGACTGCGTGCGAATAAGCAGGGGCAGGGAGCAAATCATGCGCGAGATATCTGGGTTTCAGGGGCTCTTATGCTTCAACATAGCCCTGGGCATAGGACAACGGCTGTACCATACACACAAAATCAAGGCATCGGCACAAAAAACTCTCTGCCGAAGGCCGGCAAACATACTGAAAGAGAAAAACCGAGATATAGGGGGCTCGGGAAGGCGGAAACAGCAGGCCTGAGGAGAGCCCTTACGTTCTATGAGAGAAATATACAGCCCAAGAGATATCACGCCAAAATAACGTCATACAAATATTTTATCATTCTTGGCAACATAAGTCAAACCGGAATCTTCCGTTGTCCAGGAAGGGAAATATCGAGCCAACGTTACGCTGCGACGCAACTATAATGGTTCACCGCACGGATATTCAGTTCGGGCAATCCTTGAGACGTCTGGAGTTGTCAATCAAGGCATCCTCGATTCATTTGCATTATCGGAACCAAAACACAGATCATTTTTCAAACCCGTACACCTCGCCCATAGCAACGACCTCCTGCATGATCATGTCTCGAAGTTCCGGGGGCTCGAGCACTTCGGCGTGGGCGCCGTAGCGCATGACCCAGCGTTTGACGGCGTCGAGTGCGCTGACGGTGAGGTTGAGGGTCAGCGATCCGTCATCGTGCTCGTCGATCTTCTGGCTGGGGTGCCAGCGGTGTTCACGAATCCATTGCGACTGATACGGGGTGAAGCGGATGGCGACGTCGTACAGGACAGGGCCAAGTGTCTGCTGAAAGGCCTCTTCCATGTAGTTCGAGACGCTGAACAGGGACGGAAGCGTGAAATGATCGGAGGTCAGCTTCGGATGGAGAATCCGGGTGACGGCGAAGGTCCTGGTCGTCTGGCGATATTCGCAATATGCCAGAAGATACCAGGTGCCTGAGGATTGATCGTAGTGCAGGCGGTATGGGCGGACGGTTCGTTCCGTCACGGCTTGCCTTGACGAAGAGCGGTAGGTGAACGTGAGTTTTCGCCGGTTGCGGACTGCCTGTTCGAGGAGCGTGAAGGTAGCCGGGTCGAAGGAGGCCGCTGCAGGGTGATCGAAGGAATAGATGTCGAAGAGGTTTGCGCCGGTGCACGAGAAGGAATGCAGGTGCATGAGCTTGCCGATCGCGCGGCTCACCTCGTCAAAGTAAGGCGTCCCGTCGTACTGCGAAAGCACCTTCCCCGTTGCCGCAAGAGCTTCGGATTCCTGCTGCTCAAGAAGGGTTGCCGGGTCGAATACCCAGTTTTCCGTATAAAAGTAGCCTTTTCTTTGCGGGTCGTAATCGATGGGCGCCTTAAGCTGGGCGCGCATGAAGTCGATGTCGCGCTGTATGCTCTTGCGGCTGACATCGAAGTAGGCGGCAATCCGGAAGCAGTTTGGATACTGGTTGTTCCGAAGTTCACGGTCGATGTACTGCATGCGGACAAGAGGGGGCCTTGAACGTATCATGCCAAAGATCTGTCAGGTTCTCAGGGGCTGTTATGCTCCAGCATAGGGCTGAACATGGAACAATGACTGTGCCACAAATGAAAAAATCACGGTACGGGGACTCGGGAAGGCGGGAACAGCTGGCCAGAGGGGAGCCCTTGCGTTTTATAAAATAAATATACAGTCCCGGAAACACTACAACAAGGCATTGCTATATAAATAATTTATCAGACTCGATATCTCAAGCTAAACAGGGGGCGGAAGAGTTGACGTCAAGAGGTCGATGCCGGAGAGAAGAAATCCGCCGGCATCCTGGACCAAGGCAAGAGAAGGCAATGAAACGTGCTGTTGGCGCTCAGCGAACGTGCTGTGCGGCAATGGCGCGGGTCAGTTCGTGGATGACGGAAGTGATGGAGTAACGCTGGCGAATCTCTTCGGGAGCGCCGCTGAGCGCGCGTGTGCGCCATGCCGAGGCGATCTCCCGGAAGAGCCCGGTGATCGCGTTGGCGTCTCCGGCCGGCGCGGTCATGCCTCCGGCCTCCGTCACGAGCCTGGCGGCTGCGCCTTCGGGCAGAACCGCGCAAAGCGGCAGGCCCATGCCGAGGGCATCGACCAGCCTGTCGGGCACCGTGCTGGCGCTGGCAGGCGTCCGGCCGAGCAGCACGCAGAAGAGATCGGCCTTTCGGCAGTGCTCAAGCTGATCGCCGATCCCCCCTGCCATATCCGGAGCCAGCATGGGCTTGAGAGGGCTTTTGGCTGCGTGGCGGACCACCTCTGACACGCCCGAACCGAAAAGAGTCAGTTCGAGATCGCCTGGCCCAATGCCGTCAGATTTGACCCATACCTCAAGCCCGGCGATGAATGCCTTGATGTCCGCTTTCGGCAATTCGTCGGCAAGGAGCGCGATGCGCATGGCCGCTACGGAAGCTTTCGCGACCGGTTTCCGGTAAGCAGGATGTGAGTCGTCGAAAGAGGGGGTGACGATGGTCATCGAGCCGTGATCGAGGCGGCCGATATATTTTTTCAGGAAATACTCCTTCAGGACGCGGGTCGGAGTGATCATGGGCACGCCGGAGAGCAGCACTCGGGCTTCGACCTCGGCCGCGGAGGATGAACCGGAGGCGCCTGGCTCGGGCATGGCGGGGTCGAGCGGGGCCGTGATGTCGAGCACGACGGTAAGGTGGTGCTTTTTGGCGGTTTCGAGGGCCAGCATGAGCGGTTCGACCGGCGGTCCCTGCGCATAGAGCATGTCGATGTCGGGCTGTTCGGAAAGCAGCTTCTCGACCAGTACGGCGGCGCTCTTTTCCCATGCCGCGCCATCTGAATCGTCCCTAAAAAGCCCTGAAATACGTGCGGTAAAGGGAAGAAACGATACCACAGGCTGGCCGTGCAGGAGGGCGTTCGTATCGTTGACGTCGAGTTTTGATGCGTCGATCTCCGGGCCGGTGCGATGTACCTCATCCACCCTGTTCGAGCCGGAGGGGAGCGCAGCAGCCATGGCCGCGACGGCTGGAGGTGCGACAACGACCGGTTCCCAGCCGATCATGGCAAGGTTTGAGGCGAACTTCCAGGCTCTCGATGCACCACCGGTGACAAGCGGGGGGAAGTTGCGTGTAAGGAACAGGGCTTTTCTCACGTTACTGCTGGGGGTTTCGTTACTAACGGGATGTTTTTGATTTCCTGTTACCGGTTATGGCGCCCGGGAACGCGCCGAAGGCGACCATGATGAGCGAAGCCGCGACGGCCGCCATGGATACCGCGCGGCCCGCCTCGAAGCGGCTTCTGTCGTAAGTGAACCTGACTTCGTGCTCGCCGGCCGTCAGCTCGACGCCGCGGATGAGGCCGTCTACCTTCAGGGATTTTGCCTCGCGGCCGTCGATCGAGAGCTTCCAGCGCTGCGGATAGTAGACTTCGCTCACCACGAGGAAGGCGTCGCCGTCGGCCCGGACCTTCATGGCGAGCGATTCTGGAGCGCGGGTGGTCGAGATGATCGATCCTGCCGAGAAGCGCTTCGTACCCCGCCATGTTACGCCGGTCGACCAGGCTTCACCGGGCAGGCCGCGACCGGCCATGACCGAGTCCACCGCTGCCCCGTCACCGGCAACCTGCGTCACGGCAGGAGCGAACCAGGCCCTCGGCATGGTTCCGGAGAGCTGGTAGACGCCGACAGGCACATCGCCGGAGGCGAGGCGGAGCACGCCGGTCTTTACCGGAATCAGCTCGGGATAGTCGAGGGGTACGGGAGTGACAACGTAGCGCACGTTAAGCATCCGAAGCACGCCGATGTTGGCAAGGTTCGAACTCCTGGAAAGGAACTCCTGGTAGATACCGAGCTTGGCCGCATGGTAGCCGCCGGTGGATTCGATTCCGGAGATGCTGAACTTGTTCTCGGAAAAGAGCGGGCCGGCAGGGTAGATCCTGAAGGCGCCTGGCTGTCCGGAGAGGAACGAGGTGATCTCGTCGGCACCGAGCGCCCTGTCGAGCACCGCGCGGTCGACGAGCGGCGAGGGGCGCAGGGAGCGCTCGTCAGGAAAGAGGATCTGGCGATCGATCCAGAGCAGGTCTGCCGCCGAGAGGAGCACGAGGATGAGTGCCGCATGACGCGCGACGATCATTTTTCGGGCTGCAAGCCACACCACGCCTGCCGTCGCGCCGGCCAGCATGACCAGCAGGAAGAGGCTGCCGCGCCAGAGGCCCCAACGGAGGTTGTCCACCATGGATACGATGTCGGGGCTTTCGACCTGCACCAGCGGGAATCGCGACCGAAGGAACTGTTCGAGGGTGCCTTCAAGTGAGAGGAAAAGCACGGCGAGGATGCCGATGGCGAGTGCCGCCCCTTTGAGCACCGGCGAAGAGTCGGCGAGCGGCTTGTCGATGAAGGCCTGCAGGCCGTAACCGGCAAGCACGGCAAGGCAGAGCGAAACGGCAATGAGCGCCATGGAGGGCACCCTGAAGGTATGGAACAGCGGTGCGAAATGGTAGAAAAGGTCGTAGACCGGGCTGAACCAGCTGCCGAATGAGATGAGCAGGAGGAGCAGTGCCGCCCCTGAAAAGAAGAGCACGTGCGGTTTTTTCAGGCCGGTGACGATACCTGCGACGGCGAGGATGAGCACCACGATGCCCGCGTAGTGCGGGAAATCGGTGAAGGGCATGAATCCCCAGTAGGTGGCCCCGCCGAAGCCGAAGGAGCCGGGCAGGAGCCAGGTCAGCAGTTCGGCCGGATGCATGGACCACAAGGTCGCATACCGGTAAGCCTCTGCGGGATCGCCTGCTCCGGAGCGGGCGGAGGCCGGGAGGTAGTCGAGCGCCGGGAGGTAAATCTGCATCGCTATGGCTACGCCGAGCACGAGGGCGACTGCCGCGAGCGCCGCCCCCTTCGCGGGTCCCTTACCTGATTTGCGGCCAACGATGAACATGACCAGCAGGAACGGCACCACGAGCATCCAGGTGTACCAGGCGATCTGTACATGGGCTCGCTGCAGCTGGAGGCCGAGCACCAGCGCCAGCAGTCCGGCATCGGAGACACGGGCGCGCTGTACGAGGCCGAGCGCGGCCCAGAGCGCCCAGGGCATCCATGCGGCCGTCATGAGCTGGCTGCCGTGGCCGAAGGCGAACATGACTGTCATGAAGGGATTGAGCATGAAGGCCGAGCCTGAGAGGAACGCCGGGGCGTCGTGCAGGCCGAGGCGTTTCGTGAGGGCGTATCCACCCATGCCGGCCAGCATGAGGTGCAGCCATTGGGTGTACACGCCGTCGAGGTGCAGGAGATCGAACAGGAGGTTGGGCAGGTAGAGGCCGCTGAGGTAGCTGAAGGCCTCGACGGTCGGCATACCCGAAAAGGTCCAGGGCTCCCAGAGCGGGTAGATTCCTGTGCGGGCGAGCAGGGCGTCAAGCGCCTTCGAAAGGGCCATAGGGGTGATGCTGTCCGGCGAGCCGGGCACGGCCTGCAGGAGCAGCACCTTGCCGAAGAGCAGCGCCCCGAGGAGCATAAACAGTGACATGGCGGCCAGGTATGGCCATGCGGCTTTCTTCACGTGATGTCGTCCGTTGTGTGTTTGTTCAGAAAAGGCATGATGCTGAAAATAACCTCCAGCTCCTCACGTTCCAATCGAAAGCTCCTGATGAGGATTACGTAGAGGATTGTTGCACCGGCGGCACCGGCGGCCATGGCAGGCAACGCGGCGAGCTGCGCAAACAGCGGGCGGGCGAACAGGAGTCCGGTACCGGTGATGGCCGCGGCTAACAGCGGTTTCCAGATTTTCGGCGAGACCACCCCGATGCCGAGCAGGATGCGCATCTCGACGGTGCGGGCCACCGACAGCAGTATGGTGACCGCGAGGGTAGAGATCGCCGCTCCGTTGACGCCGAAGCGCGGGATGAGCAGCAGGTGCAGGCAGACCTGCAGGAAGAGGGCCACAGCCTGGTTGAGCACGCTCAGCCGCTCGCCTCCGGCCATGGCAAGCACCGTGCTCCCGAGGCCGAACCAGGCCTGCAGGAGCGCCGATGCTGAAAGGAGCATGAGCGCCGTCGAGCTTTCCGGGAAGGCGTCGCCGAAGATGGAGAGGGCCTCTTTCGGGAACACGGACAGGATCAGGGCCGGAAGCAGCACGATCGTCAGGACCCACCGGCTGACCAGTTCGTAGAGCCTGCGAATGCCGGCTTCGTCGCCGCGCGCGTGGCAGGCGGCGATCATGGGGGCTGCGATCCCGGAAAAGGCAAGGAATGCAGAGCGAAGCAGGCCGGCCGTGCGGGCCGCCGGCTGGTAGAGGCCGACCGTCCGGGTATCGGTGAGCAGTCCAAGCATCATGATGTCGATCCAGTGGGAGAACATGCCGAAGAGCGATACGGCGAGCAGCGGAAGCGCCACGTGGAGCATTGAGCGGTCGGCGCGAGCGCCCAGCAGGTCGCCCATGCCGACGCCGGTGCTCTTCCGGAAGGCCGGGAGGAGCCATGCGAGGGCCAGCAGGGCTGACGGCACGAAGGGGACGAGCAGGGCCGCCTCGACGCCGGAGAGGTAACGGGAGGCGATCATCAGCACGAGCAGGGCTGACGGGGCGACCACCTGGGTGGCCACGACCTTGGGCGCAAGCTTCCGGAATGCCTGCACGGCATGGCCGGTGAGCAGGGTTGCTACCGAAACCGGAATGGCGGCAGCTGCGCTGCAGATCGACAGGCGCAACAGCTCACCGCCGTGCAGGGCCCCGGCGATCCTTCCAGACAGAAACATGAGCAGCGCCGAGACGAGAAGAGCCGAGAGGATGCCCATCTTGAGGGCTGAGGCTATGGCCCGCTTTCGAGCCTCGCCTTCGTGCTGGTTGGCGAAGCGCAGGAGCGCAGCATCGAGCCCGAGCGCCGCCGCCACCTCCCCGACCTGCACGACCGATACCACGAGGGCGTAGACCCCGAGGGCCTCCGCGCCGAGCAGCCTCGCGGCGGCAAGGTTGTAGCCGAACCTGACAAGTTGGCCGAAGACGAACCCGGCCATCGAGATCCCCGCCTGGCGGGCGATGGTCACCTCCTGCTTCACGATCCCCTCCGGTCGGGCAGTTCCCGCAGCTCGCGCACCATATCGGCGGCAAGGCGGTCCCATCCGTGACCTCGGGCGAACGCCTGTCGCTCCTCACGACGAGGATCGGCCATCGCCCCGGGCACGAGCCGGACGAACTCCTCCGGTGTCGGGGCGACCGTAACCACCTGCCGGGCGCGGTCAAGCGCGCTGCAGTAGTCGATGGCCAGCACCGGCACGCCGGCCGCCGTATACTCGTAGAGCTTGTTGGGGTGCGAGGCTCGCTTGAGATCGCTCCGTTCGAGCGGCATGAGGGCCAGGTCGAACCGTTGGACCCAGGCCGGCAGCTCCTCGTAGTCAACTTTGCCGAGGGCATGCACGTTCGGCAGGGCGAGCAGGGCCGAGTGCCGCTCCTTCCAGTCGCGAGCGTATGCCGGGCCGATGAGCACGACGCTGAACTCCGGCCAGGCCATCGCCACCGACTCCACCAGGCCGGCATCGAGCCAGTCGAGCGCACCCACGTAGCCGAGGATCGGCTTTGGCAGCGCGGCAAGGGCCTGCGGGACCACTGTTCGCGGCCGTGCGAAATGGTCGAAATCGACCCCGTTGCCAAGCTCGACGCAGCGCACCGACGCTGGGGGCTGAAGCTTTGCGAGCAGTTCGGGGCTCACGTAGAAGAGCAGGTCGGAGGCCGCCAGGTAGCGGCGGAGCGAGTCGCGCAGCCAGCCCTGCGCGCGGGTGAAGCCGAGGTGGTCGTCGTTGGCGTCGTAAAATCGGAGACGGCAGGGCATGGTTGCGGCCACGCGACCCCAGAAGATGTTGCTCAGGCCGATGATCCTGTCGGGAGAGGAGAATCCGAGCACCCTCATCCAGAACTCCACGATGAGGCGCCCGGCGAGTGAGACGAACCCGCGAACCGGCGCGCTGTCGAACAGCGGCGGCATGCCTTCTGGCACCTGCTTGAGGAAGGGCACGGTCACGACCGTCACCCGCCCCCGCTTAACGGGCAGCCAGTGCTGGCGCCGACCGAGCGAGTAGGGCTCGACGAAGAGGATCCGCCAACCTTCCGGAAAGCGCTGCAGGAGGCGCTGCTTGCGTGTGGACAGGAAATCCCACTGGATCTCCGAGAACCAGACGAGCGGGAGCTCGCCGCCTCCCCGATTATGGGCGGACCGCGAGTTCATAGATCCTGATCTTTTCGAAGATGCACCGCAGGAGCGGCCTGAAGCCGGTAAGGCAGAACATGAACGGGCGGATGCGGAACACGTCGCTTCGCACGGCCGTGAATCCGGCGCGGTCGAAGAGCGATTCGAGCGAGCGGCGCGGCATCTCATGGAAGTGGTCCGGGCTCTGCAGGATCGCGGGTTTCCATGCCGGCGTCGAGACGAAGAGGCGCGATGCCGGTCCGGGAGCCATCACCTTTTTTGCTTCGAGCAGGAGGTGCAGCGGGTTGTAGAGGTGTTCGAGCACCTCGAAGGCCGTTACCACAGTGTAGCTCCCGTCGAGGGCGCCGGTGTCGAGATCGACCGAGGTGGTGTCGAAGCGGCACCCATACAGCTCTTCGAGCATGCCGGTCATGGGGGTGCGGTCGCCGATGTCCAGCCCCGTCGCCGTCCGGGAGGCCACGCCCGAGACGCTGACGAAGTCGATGCTCTTTTGCCAGCGCATCGCATGGGCCGGGTCGGAGCACCACGTCGGGTCGACCACGGTCCTGAAGGAGTCCCGAGTCATGCCGCCCCTCCCTTCCGTCCTGCGGCATGGCGGAACAACGCATGCCTGAGGAGGCTCATGGCGCTCCGGATGGGCAGCAGCAGCGGGTAGATGAGAAACCCGCGCCACATGCGATGACGTGACAGGATCCTGAGGGCCGCTCGGCTTTTGCGGAGCTGCTTGCCGATGCTCAGCTCCCCGCCGGCCGAGGCTGACACCAGGTGCCATATCCGCGAAGCCGGTTCATACCTGATGATCCGGCCGGTCTCGCGCACCTTGAGGGAGAGGTCGACATCCTCGCCGTACATCTCGAACCCCTCGTCGAAGCCGCCGAGCGCGTCGAAATCAGCACAGCGGATGCAGAGGCAGCAGCCGGTGGCGTACCGGGTGGGTCCGGCGACGCTGAACTCCGGAGCATCGGCCATCCTGATGCCGCGATGGGCGATCGTGCCGGTAGCCGGGTTGACGATGCCGCCGGCGTACCAGATGCGGCAGGGGTCGTCCATGTAGAGGATCTTCGGGACGGCAATGCCGACCCAGGGCTCCTGCAGGGCATTGACGAGCGGTTCGAGGAAGCCGTCGTCCACGATCGTGTCGTTGTTCAGGAAGAGCACCGTATCGTACCCTTTGCCCCTGAGCGAGGCGAATCCCGCGTTGTTTCCGGCCGCGAAGCCTAGGTTGCAGGGCAGTTCGAGCAGCTCGACGAGCGGAAATGCCTTGCGGACGATCTCTGCGGAGCCGTCCGAAGAGCCGTTGTCCACGACGAGCGTCGTGAAGGCCGGCTGCCGAACCTTCGAGAGCGAAACGAGGCAGGCAAGCGTGTCGGCCGCCCCGTTCCAGTTCAGCACGATGACCGCAATCCGGTTTTCCTTCATGCCCCCCTCCTTGCGCAGGTTTCAAGGAATGCGGCCGACTCCGAGGCGAAAACCTTCCAGGAGAGGGCTTTCCGGGCCTCCTCGATGCCCTCGCGGAGCGGCATCGCCTCCCTCCTGGTGAAAAAATCAAGGATGCCTTCGGCGAGCGCCTCGGGGCCGGGACGCTCGACGACCCATCCGTTGCGGTCGTGCGCCACCTGCCGGGAGAGCTCACCGGCGGCACAGGTGATAACCGGAACACCGTGGCTGAATGCAAGCGGAATGACCCCCGACTGGGTGGCCGATTGGTAGGGCAGCACGACGGTATCAGCTGCGGCAAAAAGGGTTCCCACCCGCTCGGCAGGCACATAGCCGACTTGGAAATCGACGATTCCGGCTATCTCCAGACGCTCGGCAAGTGCCCGGAAATGGGCAGCATCGCGGATGAACTCTCCTGCGACAACAAGCCTCAGCGAAGAGTCCTCGCGATGTGCAATGGCCATGGCTTCAAGAAGCACCTCCAGCCCTTTGTACCGGCGGATGTAGCCAAAGAAAAGCAGCACTTTTGAGTCGTTGGGCAGGCAAAGCGCCCGCCGGGCATCGCGTTTCGTCGGCACTGGACCATGCGTGTCGTAAAGCGGGTGAAACAGGGTGAGAAGAGGCTTCCTGTTTCCGAGGGATTCGAGTTCGCGACGCACGCTGCCCGAAAGGGTGACGAAGCCATCAGCAAATGCGAGCATGAGGCGCTGGAGCAGTCGCTCCGCCGGGAGCGGTTCATGCGAGGTGAGGTTGTGCAGCAGCACGACGGTCCTGATGCCGGTCACGGCGCGCATGACCGCGCAGAACGGAGCGAGCAGACCCGTCCAGTAGGCCACGAGCAGCACGTCGGGATTGAGCCGCCTGAGGGCCCGGGCTGTCAAGACCCAGCTCAGGGGGTTCATGAGGTCGAGGTGGAATGGCGATACGGAAGGAGTTGGCTCGCCGGGATCGGTTGCTGAACGGCCGTTCAGAAGCCAGCGGGGGTAGAGCCTCCGGAACGGCACCGGGAGCACTTGGCAGCCCGTGTCCTCGAAGGCGGCCTGGAGCCGGTTGCTGAACCGTGCGATCCCGCCTTTCAGCGGGGGAAACGGGCTGATCAGCGCTATCCGCAAGGGGTTGAAAGATGTGCGTCCGGCCGGGAGCTACGCTTCGCCGAACCCCTGTTCGAAAAATTCCACGAGCTGCCGCGCAGCCTCGGCCTCATCCTCGCCCTCGAGCCGGAGCAGCATGCGGGATCCCTTGGGGGCGGCAAGGCTCATGACGCCGATGATCGATTTGGCGTTGATCTCCGAGCCATCCATCTCGATGAAGAAATCCGACTTGAACTTCGATGCGAGCTTTACGACAGCTGCCGCTGGCCTGGTATGCAGGCCGGCGCTATTCCTGATGGTCACTTCCTGAACAATCACTGATCTGTACGTAGTTTGGCGTTAAGGACCTGCCGATGCATCGGCTTGTCCGTTACAGTTTCCTGACCATGGCGATCTCGTCGCACGCCATGAGCTTAGGGCAATTGGTGCAGTCCCGCCAGATCTTCTGGGGAAAATACTCCTTATCTATCTCCGTATATCCCATCCTGCCGAAGAACCCCGGGTTCAGGGTGAGCACGAACACCTCCCGGACCCCCTCCTCGGTGAGCACGGCCTCGGCCTTTTCGACCAGCAGCCGGCCGATGCCGGTGCCCTTGAACTCCTCCAGGACGGCTACGGAACGAATTTCGGCCAGCCGCTCCGTGTAGAATGACACGGCGCAGCAACCGACGACTTGTCCCTGAAACTCGGCCACGAAGAAATTACGAATATCCTCGATAATATTCTCTACGGGGCGCTTGAGCATGATCCCCTGCCCGGCATAACCTGCGGTGATCCGCGAAATGGCCGAAGAATCGGCAAGGCGCGCGTTCCTGACGCGGGTATCGACAGCCGGCATCTTCAGTCGTTGACAGGTTCTTGTTGCGGCTGGATTGAGACCATCTTCCACAGTTCGTCCTTGAGAGGCTTCAGCCCCTTGCCGGCGACGCTCGAAATCGGAATGACCTTGAGGCCAGGTTCCAGTTCCGGGAGCACGAAATCCTCCGGGGCGATATCCATCTTGGTGATCAGGGCGATCCTCGGTTTGGCGAGAAGCGTCGGCTCGAACTTTTCAAGCTCCTTCAGCAGAGTCGCATATTCGGCCGCGATGTCCGCCGAATCGACCGAAACCATGATGACCAGCACCCTGGTCCGCTCGATGTGGCGAAGGAACTGCAGGCCGAGCCCGCGCCCTTCGGCGGCACCTTCGATGATGCCGGGGATATCGGCCATGACGAACGATTTGTAGTCGTCGTAGCGGACGATGCCGAGGTTCGGCACCAGCGTGGTGAACGGATAGTCGGCGATTTTTGGCCGAGCCGCGCTAAGCACCGAGATCAGGGTCGACTTGCCCGCATTCGGGAATCCGACCAGACCCACGTCGGCCATCAGCTTCAGCTCCATCTCGAGCTCGAACGCCTCGCCCGGCTCGCCCGGCTGGGCAAACCTCGGCGCCTGCCGGGTCGCAGTGGCGAAATGCTGGTTGCCCCACCCGCCACGGCCGCCCTTGGCGATCATGATCTCCTGCCCATCCTCGAGCATGTCGCACATGACCTCGCCGGTCTCGGCATTCCGCACCACCGTGCCGCATGGCACGCCGATCACGATGTCGCCGCCGTCCCTGCCGGTCTTGCGCGCGCCAAGCCCGTGGGCTCCGCGATCGGCCGAATAGGATTTCTTGTACTTGAAATCAAGCAGCGTCGCGAGCTGCTTGTTGGCATGCAGGTAGACGTGACCGCCGCGGCCGCCGTCACCTCCGTCGGGCCCGCCCTTTGGCACGAACTTCTCCCTTCTGAAACTTACGCATCCACGGCCGCCGTCACCGGCATGCACGGATATTTTTGCACTGTCGACAAACTTCACGCTGCTCCTGTCCCTTTTGTAATAGTCGTCATCAATTCCTATGTTTTTCTGAACCCATAACCTGTACCGCCAATGCCTGCATCAAAAAAATCCGCCGAATCGACTGAATCGAGCATCGAAGAGCTGATCCAGCGCCTCGAAGAGATCTCCCGCCGCATCGAGAACCCCGATACCGGCCTCGAGAATTCCATCGCGCTCTACAAGGAGGGCATGGCTCTTGCAGATGCGTGCCGTCAGAAGCTCCAGGAGACCCGCAGCCAGCTCGAGACGATCAACCCCGAGCTATCAAAAAACCGCCCCGAAAGCAGCCGTCCGAAAGACCTCTTCGGCCTGGATAGCTAAGCTCTGCAATCTGAGAGGAGAACCGCTTCTTTCTGTCATTCTGAACCCGGTTTATCCGGGTGAAGAATCCAGTCTGGATGCTTCACTCCGCTCAGCATGACAGGATGAGACAGCCTCGCCATTACCCGGCATTCACCCCTCAAGCATCCCTTTCAGGATCTCATTAACCACCTTCGGGTTCGCCTTTCCCTTCGTCTTCTGCATGCACTGGCCGACGAAGAAGCCGAAAAGCTGCACCTTGCCACTGCGGTACTGTTCGAGCTGCTTCGGATTCGCATCCAGGACCTCCTGGATCGCCTGCTCGATCGCTCCGGTGTCGGACACCTGGGCAAGCCCCTCGCGCTCGACGATCGCTTCGGCCGTAGCTTCGTCCGCCTGCATGATCTCGAAAACCTGCTTTGCGATGGTATTGCTGATGGCGCCGCCGTTAATCAGGCGGATGAGGCCACCGAGCCGCTCGGGAGAGATGCCGAACTCCACGATGTCAAGGTACTTCTCCTTCAGGGTGCGCATCACTTCGCCCATGACCCAGTTCGATGACGACTTGGCGTCGCCCGATATCTTCACGACCAGCTCGAAGTAGTCGGCCAGTTCCCGCTCAACGGTCAGCACGCCGGCATCGTAGGCCGGAATGCCATACTCCGAAACGAAACGAGCTGTCCTGTCCTCAGGGAACTCCGGCAACTCCTTCTTCATACGGTCAAGCATATCGTCGTCAACCAGCACCGGCACGAGGTCGGGGTCCGGGAAGTAACGGTAGTCGTGTGCAGCCTCCTTGCCCCTCATGGAGCGGGTTTCAAGCTTGTCGGCGTCCCAGAGGCGGGTCTCCTGCACGATCGTGCCGCCGGCCTCGATCACTTCGATATGGCGCTTGGCCTCGAACTCGATGGCCTTCTCGACGCTCTTGAAGGAGTTCATGTTCTTGATCTCGGTACGGGTGCCGTATTCTGTTGCCCCCACAGGTCTTACCGACACGTTAGCGTCGCAGCGAAGGCTGCCCTCCTCCATGTTGCCGTCGGACACCCCGAGGTATTTCACGATCTGGCGGATCTTCTGCAGATAGGCCGAAGCCTCCCTCGGCGTGCGCATGTCGGGGTAGCTGACGATCTCGAGCAGCGGCACGCCGCTGCGGTTCACATCGATGTAGGTGTCGTCGCCGATGTCGTGGATCGATTTGCCGGCATCCTCCTCGATATGGATCCTGACCAGGCGGACATCCTTGCTCCCCGCCTCGGTTTCGATACGGATCATCCCCTCGGAGCAGATCGGCTCTTCGAACTGTGAAATCTGGTAACCCTTCGGCAGGTCGGGGTAGAAATAGTTCTTGCGGGCGAGGATCGAATGGCGTTCGATGGTGCAGTTGGTCGCCAGGCCAAGCTTTACGGCGTCCTCGACAACACGGGCGTTGAGCACCGGAAGCGCGCCTGGCAGCGCAAGGCAGACCGGGCATACGTTGGCGTTGGGCGCCTTTCCGAATTTGGCCGAGCAGCCGCAGAAGGCCTTGCTTTCAGTATTGAGCTGACAATGGACCTCCAGGCCCACGACGATTTCATAGTTCATTGATGCTGACTGCGAAAGTGAACAAAAAATTACTCGATGGGTTTATAACTGAATTTCTGCCCACCGGCCGATATCTCGGCCATGATGCCCCCATTTGACATCGCGAACACGGCCACGCCATTCGAGTAGTCGGCATTGGTGGCCATGCCTGTCGTTACGACGACCGCCGACACCTGGGCGTTAAGCTCGAAATTGCCCTTCTTGAAGGCTTCAAGGTCATTTTTACCCTTGAAGAAAATGATCTCCGCGAATGACTGTCCGCCGAGCTGCGGCCCGAGATTGACCTGGGTTATCGTAGAACGGCCGATGATGACGCCATTCTCGTACACGAAGCCACGTCCGTGACCACCGCCGATAAGCATGAACCCGCCCTTGAATACCTCAGGGAACACGACATAACCATAAGCCTTGGAGAAAAACCGCTCCAGCGAGGGGTCCTTCACCTTGAACTTCTCGATGGTCCGCACGGCGTTCGCCTCGTCTGCTGGGTCCCATCCGGCAGACGCCGTCCCGAACATCATGGTCATGGCGGCAAACGCGATCAGGAAGATCCTGCTGATTTTCATGGTCTTCATCATGGCATACCTTGTTATGTTGGACAATAAAATCAAACGGGATAAAACATGCAATGAAGCTTTAACCCGTAATATACGATTTTCCGGCGTGAAATCCCGAGAGCACCAACCCGGGAAGCGCTGACCCCCAGCTCGGCGTCTTTCTAAAGCTTATGCAGCTTCCGGGGCCGCAATTCTCCATGAGTTTGTGCTAACTGTCAGGAGCGTCCCCCTAAATTCATCCGGTCCATCAAAATGACGACGGATAAGCGCCGATCCTGCGCATTTCCCGGGAGCGCCGAGCTCCAGCTCGGCGTCTTTCTCCGGGAGTTTGTGCTAACTGTCAGGAGCGTCCCTGAAAACCCTAAATTCATCCGGTCCATCAAAATGACGACGGATAAGCGCCGATCCTGCGCATTTCCCGGGAGCGCCGAGCTCCAGCTCGGCGTCTTTCTCCATGAGTTTGTGCTAACTGTCAGGAGCGTCCCTGAAAACCCTGAAAACCGCGTCCTTTACTTGGTTTCGAGTTCGCGCTTTAGGGCTTCACGTTCGATTTCGAGGCGGCGAAGCTCGCGGTTGATGCGGTCGAGCTCCTCGGGCTCGCTGTCGATTTCGAGGCGCAGGCGGGAGGATGCCTCGTCGATCAGGTCGATCGCCTTGTCGGGCAGGAAGCGGTCGGCAATGTAGCGGTTCGAGAGTTCTGCGGCCGCGACAAGGGCGGCATCCTTGATCCGGACGCCGTGGTGTATCTCGTACTTTTCCTTGAGGCCGCGCAGGATTGAGACGGTGTCCTCGACACTCGGCTGGTCGACGACAACGGTCTGGAACCGGCGTTCGAGGGCCGCATCCTTCTCGATGTGCTTGCGGTACTCGTCGAGCGTGGTCGCGCCGATACAGCGGAGTTCGCCCCTGGCCAGCGCTGGTTTGAGGATGTTGGCCGCATCCATGGAGCCTTCCGCTGCGCCAGCACCGACGAGCAGGTGCAGTTCGTCGATGAAGAGGATCACCTCGCCCTCCGCTGACTGGACCTCCTTGACGACGGCCTTGAGGCGCTCCTCGAACTCTCCCCTGAACTTGGTGCCGGCAACAAGGGCGGCAATATCGAGCGCTGCCACCTGCTTGCTCTTCAGGTTTTCCGGCACGTCTCCGCCGACGATTCTCTGGGCGATGCCCTCGACGATGGCCGTCTTGCCGACGCCGGGTTCGCCGATCAGGACCGGGTTGTTCTTGGTGCGGCGGCTGAGGATCTGCAACACGCGGCGGATCTCGTCGTCACGCCCGATCACCGGGTCGAGTTTGCCCTTGCGCACAAGGTCGTTCAGGTTCCTCGAATATTTCTTCAGGGAGTTGTAGGTCTCTTCGGCATTCTGGCTGGTCACCCGCTGCGAGCCCCTGAATGAGGCCAGCACCTTGAGGATGGCGTTGCGGTCAACCCCGGCGTCCCTGAGAATTTTCGACACCTTGACACCGGCCTCGCTCATGGCGATGAAGAGGTGCTCGGAGCTGATGTAATCGTCCTTGAGCTGCCCGGCCTCGTTCATGGCGGTGTCGAACACCTTGCCGAGGTCGTTGGAGAGGTACTGGCCGGTAGCCGATGCGCCGGTTACCTTCGGGATCCTGTCGAGCTCCCGGTCGATCACCGATAGCAGGGTTTCAACCGGGGCCTCGAGCTTCCTGGCGATCTGGCAGGCGATGTTGTCGCTGTCGCCGAGCATGACGCTCAGCAGGTGCTCTGGCTCGATCTGCTGGTTCTGGCGGCTTCCTGCCAGCATTGAGGCGGCCTGGAGGGCCTCCTGTGCCTTGACGGTAAACTTGTTCGGATCGAAATGCATGGTTCGTACGGTTCTTGCTGGTTTTCGATAGTGAAGCAGCAGCATCCCGGAAGAGTGTCGCTCTGCCGGGATCGCCTTGATTCCATCGATACATAACCGCGAAAACGGCAAAAACATCACCATCCGGTTTCAGGCAGGACGGCAACGGTTTATAAAAATTGCCGGCCCGACGAGGTCACTTGTCTGACGGCGCCTTGGGAAGGTTCTGGAAGAACGAGGTCGTGACGAGCCTCAATATCTGCGCTCCGGTGACCAGAAGTTCGGCGCCCTTCTCCTTGATGTGGTTCTGTGTGGCAACCTGCTCCTTGAAATAGTCGACGCTCTGCTGGTCGTAATTCTTTCCGCTGACATAATCGTCGATGACTGCCTCCGCTTCCTCGAATGGAAGGCTGAAGACCTTCAGGCCGAGCTTGGCCCGTTCGATGGGATCGAGGATCCTCTGTCCAGTTTCTTGCTGCTCCATATCGCTCCGGTTTTCTTCTGATGATGAAAGGATGCACGGTCACGCTGCCCTGTCGTGAATTTAACAAATAATCTTCTCCTCAAGAAGCCGCAAGCTTGCCGGCGCCACCTGCCGGGCTTCAGGCGTGCGCGGCGGGAGGTATCGCTCGTCACCATGGCCGTGAAAAGGGCAAGAAGCGCCGCCGCGATGATCGGCTGGTGGATCGGGCGACGGTTCGCGGGCACCATCATCCATCGGGAAGCTGCTTCGTCGCGGGCGATCGCCGCAACAACACGGTTGGCGGCAGGCGCTTCGGGAAGGCTATGGTAAAATCGACCGCCCGAAGCCCTTGCGATCTCCTCGAAAACTTCAGGTCGGAACCTGGTCATGACCACCTCACCGCTGGCGTCCCGCTTCAAGACGCCGGCGCCGGAACCTGACGCCGGCATGGGAATGGGCACCGACGCGCCGCTCCCGACACCGACCGCATGCAGGCGTATCCCCCTGGATTTGAGCCCCGAGGCGACCCTGCCGAACTCCTGGTCATGGTCTTCGCCGTCGCCCACAAGCACCAGTACCGTTTCGGCCTCCCCCTCCCGCCTTGCCGAATCGACAAGGCGCAGGGCGGCGTCGAAGGCCCTCCGATACACGGTGCCCTGGGCTTCGATCTGGTCGGGAGAGGCAATCGCCAGAAGGGTTTCGAAGAGCTCCTGGTCGGTTGTCAGCGGGCACTGGACGACGGATGTGGCCGCGAACAGCAGCAGCGCCCGGCGCCCCTCCCCGAGGCTGCGGCTGATCTGGAGGATCTCCGATTTGGCCCTCGAGAGGCGGTCTGGCTGGATGTCTCTGGCCAGCATGCTGTTGGAGACATCCAGCATAAAGACCAGATCGGCCCCAGTTCGGCGCACCAGCTTCTGGCCGCGGGTGATCTCCGGGCCGGCCATGGCGACAAAAAACAGGGCGATGGCCGCGCAGAACATGGCCCTGCGCGTAAAGAGACGGAAAAAACGGGGTTCGGACACGACCCCCTGCTCACTGCCGGAGCCTGCGATACGTCGGCAAATCCTCCGTTTGCGCCTGGCGGCATGTGCCGCCATCAGAAGCGAAGGGATGATGAGCCAGAGAAAGGCGAGATATTCGGGCCGGGCAAAGTTCATGGTCAGGGTATCCTCATGAAACGTGTCGAAGAGAGGGCCATTTCGATAACCAGCATGAGTCCGGCCGCCATCAGCACCCACGGATAGAGTTCGGCCGTACGGCCCTGCCTGCGCCCCAGCAGACGGGTTTTCTCAAGGCGGTCGATATCCCTGAAGGTGCGGTTGAGACCCGCCTGGTCCCCGGCGCGGAACAAGCGGCCGCCACTGACCTTCGCGGCATCGGCAAGCTCCTCCCGATCCTTTCGGAGGGCGACCGCTGTCCCCGAACTGTCGGAAAGTATCTCTCCGGACTGTTTTCCGGCATACACCGTATAGATCCGTATGCCATTCTGGGCGGCCAGCCTTGCGGCAGTCACCGGGCCGACCTCGCCGACATTGTTCTCTCCGTCGGTAAGGAGCACGATCACCTTTTCACCCGATTCGGAAGCCTTGAGGCGGTTCGTGGCTGTCAGCACCGCCATGCCGACAGCGGTGCCGGGCTCACGGATGACCCCGGGGGCCATCGAGTCGACAAGCCTGACCAGAAGATCGTGGTCGAGGGTCAGCGGGCAGCTGGTAAAACTGCCTCCACTGAAGACGATGAGGCCGATGCGGTCTGAAGGACGCCCTTCGATGAACTCCCTGGCGGCGTCACGGGCGGCGTCGAAGCGGCTCTTGCCGTCGAAATCCCGCTGCCGCATCGACTCGGAGACATCGAGGGCAAGGATGATATCGATGCCGTTCGACGCGAGCTCCAACGCGGGAACCGGGGCACGAGGGCCCGCAAGGGCGATTACGCCCGCCGCGAGGGCCATCCAGCGCAATATGGAGGGAATGGCACCCAACACAGGATTGAAGGCGAGCCGTTCCCTTCGCAGGCGAGCCACGCCCGGGAAGAGCACGCCCGGACGCTGGCGCCTGCCGGAAAACCATCGCCATGCGGCAAAGCCGGCCATCGCGGGAAGCAGCAACAGCCACCACGGGTCGCTGAACTGCAGCCACATGACGAGTTCCATCAGTCGCTCCATTGGTCCCCCGGCGTTTTAACGTGTCGTTTCTTCGCCGGTCGACGCCGGCGGTTCTCCTCCCTGCTGGGCGAGAGCCTCAAGCTGCTCGCCGGTGCCGGTGAAGAAGGCTTCGGCGATCTTCAGCGAACTCCGGCACTCGTCGATATCCGGTCGGCCGTCGGCGAACTTGATGAGGTCCGCTCGAAGCAGGAGCTTCAAAACGGTTTCGCGCGCCTTGACCTGGCGGCTCTCAAGCTCTTCGGCGATCTCCTGCGTGACCTGCTCCATGGCCCTGAAGCGGTAGCGGTGCTGCAGGAACTCACGCAGGATGTTGCTCAGTGCCTCGTATCCATCGGCCGGCGGAAGCCCTTTCGAAAGCTGCTTGTTGAGCGATTTGAGCTTCTGCCGGGCGAAGCGCGATGGATCGATGAGGGAGCCGGGCGAGCCCTTCAGGAGATGCCGTACGGCGAACAGCAGCAGCAACACCACAGCCACGATCGGCAGGAGCAGCAGCCAGGGCAGGAATCCGGGGCCGACGGGAGGTGCAACTGGCCGCAGCCGCGTCAGTGTGGAATCGGTCATGCTCATCACCACCACGGAGGAGGCCGGCCGGAAGATGAGCCTCGAGGCCCTTGGCGAGCCCGGCCGGTCGGTCACCGTGAAGCCGGGAAGTCGCTGGTGCCCGACACTGAACACGGCCAGATCGGTCGAAACACGAAGTTCGACGCTCCCGTCAGGCAGGCGCCTGGACGTTTCGCTGCGACCTGCGATATCGAATGCCGTTGCGGGGCCTGTAGCGAGCGATTCGACCGCGACCGGCCGGCTTCCGTCATGATGGACCGTGATGACATACTGGAGCCGTTCGCCGGCAAAGAGGCTGTCCGGCACTGCCCTCACCGAAACATCGGCGGCGCGGAGCGGGCCGGCCGACGCCGCCGGCATGGCTGGTACGGCCAACAGGGCGGCGCCGGCAACAAGTGCCGCGGCCAGGCACCGGTTACACCTTTCGCTCACGGTTCCTGAAAAAGGCGTTCAGGCCGCCGATGATCGAACTGCCGGTATCAAGGAAAGCGGTATCGACTTTCATGCGGCGAAGCTGCCGGCGAAGGTCGTCGAGGTCGCGCCGTGAGGCCGAGGCGTAATGATCGAGCATGACGCGGCTCCGGGCGTCGACCGTCACCCGTTCACCGCTCTCGGGATCGACGAGGTCGAGCAGGCAGGAGCGAGGGAGCTGAGTGTCGAGCGGATCGCCGAGGTGGATAACCACGAAATCATGTCGCGAGTTCAGCAGCCTCATGCCACGTTCGTATCCGCTGCCGATCAGGTCGCTCAGGAGGAAAACGATGGCCTTGCGCTTCTGGGTGCGGCGGATGAACCCGAGGGCTGCATCGATGTCCGTGCGGCGACCGGAGTGTTCGATGGAGTAGATCTCCCTGAGGATGGCCAGCGCATGAGCCCGCCCCTTGCGCGGGGGTATGTAGGTTTCGACGCGGTCGGAAAAGATCAGCAGGCCGACCTTGTCGTTGTTCTGGACGGCGCTGAATGCGAGGATGGCCGAAACCTCCGCCGCGATATCCTTCTTGAGACGGGCGCCGCTACCGAAGAGCATGGAACCCGAACCGTCGAGCAGGAGCAGCATGGTTCGTTCACGCTCCTCGGTGAAGAGCTTGACGTAGAGGCCGTCCTTGTGCGCCGAGGTGTTCCAGTCGACGGCCCGCACATCGTCGCCATACTGGTACTCCCTGACGTGGCTGAATTCGATACCTCGCCCCTTGAACGAAGAGTGGTACTCGCCGCTGAACAGCTCGTTGACGAGCCGCCTCGAGCGGATTTCGAGCTTTCGGATCTTCTTCGTCAGCTCGTTCGGCTCACGACCCGGCGATGCACCGGGAAGGGTCGCCCCCATGAAACGTTCCCGCTGCGACATCACGGCACCTGGACGTGGTCAAGGATGTTCCTGATGAAATCCTCGGCTTTCATGTTTTCCGCCTCCGCCTCGTAGCTCGGCCTGATGCGGTGCCGGAGCACGTCGTAAGCAATGATCTTCACGTCCTCCGGCGTGGCGTAGGGGCGCGACTGCAGGAAGGCGTGCGCCTTCGATGCGAGCAGCAGGAAGATCGAGGCCCTCGGTGAAGCGCCGTACTCGATCATCGGGGCGAGGTGCTCGAGGCCGTAACGGTCGGGATAGCGTGTCGCCATGACCAGGTCGACGATGTAGCGCTGCACCCGCTGGTCCATATAAATGCGGTCGACCAGGCGCCTCGACCGGAAAATGTCCTCAGGCTGGACCACTGCCGGCACATCGGCCTGGACAGGAGCCGCGGTGGCCCACTGCATGATCTCGAGCTCCTCGTCGTAGGAGGGATAATCCACCATCACCTTCATCATGAACCTGTCGAGCTGCGCCTCCGGCAGCATATAGGTTCCCTCGTGCTCCACCGGGTTCTGGGTCGCCAGCACCATGAAGGGCTCGCTGAGCGGATAGGTCACGTCGCCAATGGTGACCTGCTTTTCCTGCATGGCCTCAAGCAGCGCCGACTGCACCTTGGCGGGCGAGCGGTTGATCTCGTCGGCGAGGATCACGTTGGCGAAAACCGGTCCCCTGCGGGGATAGAACTCCATCTCCTTGGGGTTGTAGATCATCGTGCCGATCAGGTCGGCAGGGAGCATGTCGGGAGTGAACTGGATGCGGTGGAACGAGAGGTTCATGGCCGCGGCGAAGGTGCGGACGATCAGGGTCTTGGCCAGGCCGGGCACCCCTTCGAGCAGCAGGTGGCCGTTGGCAAGCAGGGCGATAAGCACCCGGTCCACGACCGCCTTCTGGCCGATTATCCGCGAGGAGAGCACCTCGCGTGCCTTGTCGAGAAAGGCCGACTCCTCGGCTATTTCCCTGCCGAGGGCCTCAAGTTCAGTTTCCTGCCGCGTCATGATGCCGATCCTCCTTGATCGTTCGGGCGCCTTATGACATCCGTTCCGCGATTCGATTGCGGCGTTGGTCCCGAGGAGTCGGGATCTGAACCGGCCACCATGACCTCGAACCGCTCACGACGATTTTACAAGGCGCCCCTCCGTTACTTCTTTGTTATTATGCTTTGCGGAAAATGCCACGCAAGCCGACCAGGATAAGTAAAGTACCAAACAGTGATATCGCCCAGGCAATCCGGTCATCCATGGGAATGAAGCTGTTCCCGATTCCAACCCCGGGGGCGCAAACCAGAATCAGGTCCGCACCAGCAAGGACAAACAATACCCGAAGCACCCCGAGTCGTCGTACCGGTTTGCTATTATTCTCCTGTTTCTTAGCTTTGGCCATAACATTTACGTCATCTTGAACCATGAACATTCTCGGGATAGAAACCAGTTGTGACGAAACGTCGGCGGCGATCCTCGGAGGCGGGGTCATCCGATCCAACGTGGTCAGTTCGCAACGCTGCCACGGCGACTTCGGCGGGGTCGTTCCGGAACTGGCGTCCAGGGAGCACGAACGGCTGATCGTCTCGATTGCCGACGCGGCCCTGAAGGAAGCAAATATAACAAAAAACGAGCTTGATGTCATAGCCGCCACGGCCGGACCGGGACTTATCGGGGCCGTCATGGTAGGCCTCTGCTTCGCCGAGGGGCTCGCATGGGCGCTCGGCAAGCCCTTTGTGCCGGTCAACCACGTGGAGGCGCACATCTTTTCACCGTTCATCAGCGACGGGGCGTCAGCCCGCGCGCCGGAGGGCGACTTCATCTCGCTCACCGTATCCGGCGGCCACACGCTGCTCTCGATCGTTCACCAGGACCTCTCCTACGAGGTGATCGGCCGGACCATCGACGACGCAGCTGGTGAAGCCTTCGACAAGACCGGCAAGATGCTCGGGCTCGGCTACCCCGCCGGACCGGTCATCGACAGGCTCGCCCGGCAGGGCGACCCTGGGTTCCACCGCTTCCCCCGGGCCCTGACCGCCAGCTCGCAGACCAGCAAAAACTACCGCGACAACTTCGACTTCAGCTTTTCGGGCCTGAAGACCTCGGTGCTGACCTTTCTGGGCCAGCACGACAGGAGCCATATCGAACGACACCTCCCGGACATCGCGGCATCGATCCAGGATGCCATCGTCAGCGTGCTGGTCGAGAAAACCATCGCAGCCGCCGCACTGCACGGTGTCGGCGCCGTCTCGGTGGCCGGCGGAGTCAGCGCCAACTCGGGGCTGCGTGAAGCCATGGGCGAAGCCTGCCGGCAACATGGCCTGGAGCTGTTCATCCCGGATATGGCCTATTCGACGGACAACGCGGCCATGATCGCCACCATGGCAGGGCTCATGCTCTCCCGTGGCCGCGTCAGGGAAAACACATACGATGCCGCGCCCTTCGCCCGTTTCGTCCCGTCGGGAAGACGGGCGCATTGAAATAGTTTGAGAAATAGCTTATCTTCAAGACCAGAAAAAGAGCGTCCTGACCGGAAAACGTTACCGAACAACGCTCACGCTCCGATTACCAATAGCAAGACACTGCAATGCACGACACCATCCTTGCCCTGATGCTCTTCGCTCCGCCGACCGGGGGCCAGACGCCTAACCCTATCGTAACGTACGTCCCGCTCGTCCTGATCTTCATCGTGTTCTACTTTTTCATGATCCGTCCCCAGCAGAAAAAGCAGAAAGAGCGTGAGAAGCTCATGGACAGCATCAAGCGCGGCGACAAGGTCATCACCATCGGAGGCATACACGGCACCGTAGCCGGCATCGAAACCGAAAAGAAAACGGTTCTCGTACAGGTAGCCGACAATGTGAAGATCAAGTTCGAACGTTCGGCGATTGCGAACATCGAAAAACAGGAAACCGGCGACCAGCTCGCCACAAAGGAGTGACACGCAGCGATGCAGGAAATACCAGCAGTACTGGTCCTTGAGAACGGCTCGGTCTACCGCGGCACCGCGTTCGGCCATGCAGGTGAAGCAACAGGCGAAGTCGTCTTCAACACCTCCCTGACAGGGTACCAGGAGATCCTCACCGATCCATCCTACACCGGTCAGATGGTGGTCATGACCTACCCCCTCATCGGGAATTACGGAATCACCCCGAACGACGACGAATCGTCGAAAATCTGGGCGTCGGCCCTGATCGTTCGTGAAGCGTCCAATGTCTACAGCAACTTCGAATCGACCAGGAGCCTCGACGAAACCCTCAAGGAAGCGAAAGTGATGGGCCTTGCCGGCATCGACACCCGCAAGCTCGTCCGCGAGATCCGTCAGAAGGGCGCCATGCGAGGCGTCATCTCGACCTCCGGCATAGACGAGGAGTCGCTGAAACGGCAGGCCGCTGGCATTCCCGAGATGACCGGCCTCGACCTTGTCAGCAGGGTCACCACCAGCTCGGCCTATACCTGCGAGGCGCCAGATGCCAGGTTCCATGTCGTCGCGTTCGACTACGGCATCAAGACCAACATCGTCCGGCAGCTCCAGAGCGAAGGGTGCCGAGTCACCATCGTAAGCGCGAAAACCCCCGCCAGCGAAGTGCTCGCCATGAACCCTGACGGCGTCTTCCTGTCGAATGGCCCGGGAGATCCCTTCGCCGTGACCTATGCGGTGGAGGCCATCCGTGAGCTTGCCGACTACAGCCGGACCACAAGGCCCCTGCCGATCTTCGGTATCTGCCTCGGCCACCAGCTGCTCTCGCTCGCCTTCGGAGCAAAGACCTACAAGCTCAAGTTCGGACACCACGGTGCGAACCACCCGGTCAAGAACCTCCTGAGCAGCAAGATCGAAATCACCTCGCAGAACCACGGTTTCGCGGTCGACGAGTGCTCTCTGCCGGAAGTCCTCGAGCTCACGCACCGCAACCTTTACGACCAGACCGTCGAAGGTGTTCGTCATCGCGACCTTCCCTGCTTCTCGGTGCAGTACCATCCGGAGGCGGCCCCCGGCCCGCATGACTCGAACTACCTGTTCCGCGAGTTCACCGACCTCATGGCACAGACAAAAAACTGATCCTTCCCGCGGCTTGGCGGCCGAAATACCGCCAAGCCCGCTTCATCGCCGCAGCGAGATCGCTGACACCAATCCCTTCACCAGACAAGCACCTCACCCCTCCTTCCTGATGGCATTTCGGCAGCATAGCCACCAGTGACCGGACGCACGTCAACCGTCACGATCCATGGCGTTATCGCTGACCTGCCGAAACCTCACACAAACCTCACGCAAATAGCACATAATCGCCTCATCCAACAGGGCTTCCGCTGCGTTTATACACCAAAAACACAGTGATCAATGCGCCAAACAAATGACATTTAATGCGTTGATTTACCGCACACAATGGCCGTATTATTTCTGTAGTGATCAGTAGGGCCTGGACTGATCAGTAGGGCATCAAGGAGGGGCGAGGCATTATAGCGCTCATAACCCGCAGCACAGGCATCAACGGCCGTTGTCCCCCCTTCCGACGTGGCTGACAACTCGGGGTTGCAACCTTTCAGCAAGGGTTCGTGCTCCGCCGAAAAGCGCCAAGTAAGGACCGGCGGGTAGCAATGACCGATAGCGCCCACTTCGTGCTCCATGCATGAAAGAGTTACACGCCCTGCCCGCCGAACCGTGACTCAAAAAAATTCGTCGATGAATCCTGCCTGATGGTGCTCCTGTCGGCATCGCAACTCCAGATTCATGTCAGCAGCTCCGCATTCAATTATTAATCGAGCCAAAAAATCATCCAATATGACAAGCAAAACAGCATCAGGTCGTTTTCCAGGCATCGCGTTACTCATCTCCGCCGGCCTGCCGATACTCTTTTCCGGGTGCGGTCCGAAAACCTCAGCGAGCAACGCCGCCCCGAAGCCGGCCCTGCCGGTAGTGGCCATAACGCCTTCGGATGCAGTTGTTGCACACGAATATTCCGCAATGCTCGAAGGCAAGGGAAACGTCGATATACGCCCTCAGGTGGACGGGACTCTCAGCGAGATCTGTGTCGATGAAGGCGCGTTCGTCAAGGCCGGGCAGACACTCTTCAAGATCGACGACCGGGTCTGCCGTGAACAGTATAACAGTGCGCTGGCATCCCAGCATGCTGCCGAAGCGTCGCTCTCATCGGCAAAGCTGAACGAGGATAAGCTGGTCCCGCTGGTTCAGAACAACGTCGTTTCCGATATCCAGCTGAAAACCGCGCAGGCCAGCACAAGGGCGGCTGCAGCAACGGTTGAACAGGCAAAGGCAAGTGCAAGATCCGCCAAAGTCAATCTCGACTATACCGTCATCAAGGCCCCGATGAGCGGATATATCGGCACCATATCGTTCCGGCAGGGAAGCCTGGTCAGCAAAAACCAGAGTTCGGGGCTTACCCGCCTGAGTGACATCAGCAGCATCTATGCCAATTTCAGCATGAGTGAGACCGCCTTCATGCGCTTCCGCAAGCAGGTTCCCGGCGGGACTACGCAGGAAAAGGTCCAGGCAGACTCCCCTGCATCCCTTGTCATGGCGGACGGGAGCATCTATCCTGAAAAAGGTTTGATCGAGACCGTAAGCGGACAGTTCGATCCGGGCACAGGCTCGATAAGGATCAGGGCGCGCTTCCCGAATTCCAGGGCAATTCTTCGCGCAGGCAGCAGCGGCAAGGTCATCATTGAAACGCGCTACCACAACGTGATGCAGGTACCGCAGTCTGCCACGACCGAATTGCAGGACAAGGTCTTCGTGTTTGTGGTCGGAAAGGGCGGAAGCGTCAGGAAACAGCCGATATCCATCGAAGGAACAAGCGGCAACAATTATGTTGTCAGCGAAGGAATCGCTCCGGGTGAACTCATTGTCGCGACCGGCATCGACAGGCTTCAGGATGGCGCCGTCATCAGGCCGCTTACGGGTGGAGCACCGGCAATAGCATCGGCACCGCTGAAGGAGGTCCGGAAATGAAGACGACCAAGGGCCTTTACCGTATCGTAACGACAACACTAAACCCGGCTGATCATGTTTGAACGCTTTATAGCCAGGCCGGTCCTTGCCACCGTCATATCTGTGATTCTGGTTATCATCGGCTATGTCGGTATCAAGCAGCTGCCTATTTCCAGGTTTCCGGACATCGCTCCACCAAGCATTTCCGTGACGGCGCGCTATCCCGGCGCAAGCGCGGAAACGGTCGGACGCTCAGTCGCGCCGCCGCTCGAAGCGGCAATCAACGGGGTTGAGAACATGACCTACATGACCTCGACTGCGTCCAATGACGGATCGCTCAGTATCAACGTCTATTTCAAGCAGGGAACCAATCCCGACCAGGCGGCGGTCAACGTCCAGAACAGAGTCGCCCAGGCGACCAGCCAGTTGCCGAACGAGGTCAACCAGGCCGGCATTTCGACGGTCAAGACCCAGACCAGCCAGATTATGCTGATCGATCTGTCGAGCTCCTCAAAAGCTTATGACCAGATCTTCCTGCAAAACTATGCCAAAATCAACATTGTCGATGAGTTGTCAAGGGTACCGGGAGTCGGCCAGGTAACGGTCTATGGAAATATGGACTATTCGATGCGGATCTGGCTCAGGCCGAAACAGATGGCGGCCTATGGCGTGACACCCCAGGAGGTGCTGGCGGCCATACAGACCCAGAACCTCGAGGCTGCTCCGGGTTCGTTCGGGGAGAACAGTTCGCAATCGATGCAGTATGTCATCAAATACAAGGGCAAGAATACCTATCCCGGGGATTATGACGATCTTGTGATCCGTGCGAATGCGGACGGCTCGCTGCTCAAGCTTGGAGATATCGCACGCATAGAGCTCGGTGCCTACAGCTATGCGATGGATTCCAAGTCCAATGGGCTGCCGGCGGTTGTCCTGGCGGTTTACCAGTCGCCCGGATCGAATGCCAACCTGGTTGAAGTCGCCGCTCGAAAAGCCCTTGAAAAGGCTTCCGCTTCATTCCCCTCCGGCATCACCTATTCGATTCCTTACAGCGCCAAGCGGGTTGTCGACGAGTCGATCGAGCAGGTTCTGCACACCCTGATCGAAGCATTCCTGCTGGTATTCATCGTGGTATTCATCTTCCTGCAGGATGTGCGCTCGACGCTCATTCCGGCAATTGCCGTTCCCGTCGCCATTATCGGCACATTTTTCTTCATGAACCTCTTCGGTTTTTCGATCAACGTGCTGACCCTTTTCGGCCTGGTGCTGGCCATCGGCATTGTCGTCGATGATGCGATCGTTGTCGTCGAAGCGGTTCATGCCCAGATGGAGCATGAACACTACCCGGCACACATCGCCACCGTCTCGGCCATGAGGGAGATCACTGCGGCCATCGTCTCCATCACCCTGGTCATGGTATCGGTATTTCTTCCTGCCAGTTTCCTTGGTGGGTCGACCGGCGTTTTCTACCGGCAGTTCGCCCTCACCCTGGCTATTGCCATTCTCATCTCCGCGGTCAACGCGCTGACACTGAGTCCTGCACTCTGCGCCCTGTTCCTGAAAAATCCCCATGCTCCGGACGCTGACGGAAATCATCGGAAGCCGAGCAGGTTCGGCGATATCGGCCATCGCTTTTTCTCGGCCTTCAACGCAGGATTCGAAGCGATGAAACACAAATACCTCGGGTCACTGGTGTTTCTGATCCGCCACAAACGGCTCACCTATTCGATGCTCGGCGTGATGTTCGCGGTTACCGCCCTGCTCTTCAAGACGACACCAACAGGCTTTATACCTGATGAAGATAACGGATTCGTGATCGTGTCGGCCTCTTTGCCGCCCGGAGCCTCCTTCAGCCGGACAACGGCCGTTATGGACAAGGCCTCGGCAACCCTCCGGCGCATGCCATCGGTTCAGAAGGTTGTGTCGATCTCGGGTTTCAATATCCTGTCAAGAGGCGCAAGCCCCTCTGCTGGCCTGCTCTTCGTACAGCTCAAGGAGCTGAAAGAGCGCGGCCCGGATGGCGAGATCAAGAAAGTCCTCAATTCGTTCAACAGAAGCCTCAACGGCGGCGAAGCGACCTTCCTGTCGCTCGCCCAGCCAACAGTTCCCGGTTTCAGTGCGGTCAGCGGCATCGAGCTTGGGCTTCAGGATCGAACCGGAGCCCCACTCACCAGGTTCAGTAAAATATCTCAGGGATTTATCGGCGAACTGATGAAGCGCCCGGAAATCGGGTTCGCCTTCACCTCCTTCAAGGTGAACCATCCGCAGTACGAGCTCGTGGTCGACAATATCAAGGCCGGACAGCTCGGGGTCAACGTCAAGGATATCCTGACCGTGCTGCAGGCATACTACGGCAGCATGCAGGCCTCTGACTTCAATCGTTTCGGCAAATACTACCGGGTGGTGGTCCAGTCCCCTCCGGAAGATCGTGCCGAACCAGGCTCCATCGACGGCATCTTCGTCAAGAACTCGAGCGGGAACATGGTCCCGATCAGCTCTCTGGTCACCCTGAAAAGAGTCTATGGCACCCAGACCGTCGACCACTTCAACCTTTTCAACTCCATTGGCATCAACGCCACCGTCAAACCCGGATTCAGCACCGGCCAGGCAATCCAGGCGGTTGAATCGGTTTCCAAAAAAACGCTGCCGTCGGGATACGGCTACGACTGGAAAGGCCAGAGCCGTGAAGAGATCGAATCGAGCGGCGGACAGGCCGTTATTTTCTCGCTTTCCCTGATCTTTGTCTACTTCCTCCTGGCCGCACTCTACGAAAGCTACCTGCTTCCGATTGCGGTAATGCTTTCCATTCCGACCGGGCTCCTCGGCGTATTCGTCGGCATCAAGCTTGCCGGGATTGAGAACAACATCTACGTACAGGTTGCCATCATCATGCTGGTGGGGCTGCTTGCCAAGAATGCCATCCTGATCGTCGAGTTCGCCATGCAGCGCCGGCTTGCCGGCAGCTCCCTGGCCGCAGCGGCCATTCAGGGCGCCAGGGCGCGACTGCGTCCGATCTGCATGACCGCACTGGCATTTCTCGCCGGCCTGTTGCCGCTGATGTTCGTTTCAGGCCCGGCAGCCATGGGCAACCGCTCGATCGGAGCTGCGGCTATCGGGGGCATGCTGCTTGGTTCGATACTCGGAATATTCATCATTCCTGTGCTCTTCATCACCTTCCAGTACATGCAGGAACGCTTTACCGGCAAGCCGGCCCCCATTGTCGAACCCGGAGATCTTCTCGATGAGATCATAAGGCAAAAAAAGGAGCGCCGGGCAGCTCATCTTGACCTTTAACACCTGATGTACCATCAACCTATGAGAAAAAGACTATTTCCACTCATGCTCCTGGTGGCATCAGGAAGCCTTTCGGCATGCGGCGTCACCCGTGAGTATGAACAGCCCGATATGGCCGTTCCCGAGGAGTACCGCGGAATCAACCCCTCCTCAAAAGGTGCGCCTGCAGATACCTCTGTAGCCATGCTGCCCTACAGGAGTTTTTTTTCGGACAGCACGCTTTGCGAGCTGATCGACGCGGCGATGGCGCATAATTTCGACCTGCTCAAAGCGCTGTCGAACATCGATTACGCCAACGAAAGCCTCAAGGTGGCAAAGCTTGGAAATCTTCCGACGCTGAACCTCGGTGTCCAGGCTGTTCGAACGAATCCGTCAGATAACGGACTTAATGCCCTGCCCATAGGGCAAACCAGCGTTGATGATCACACCGTAACGGCGACGGCTTCATGGGAAGCGGACATCTGGGGGAAAATCCGAAGCAAAAAGAAATCGGCCCTGGCCAACTACCTGAAGACAAAGGAGGCTGCCAATACCGTGCGAACCACCATAGTAGCCAATGTCGCCTCCGGCTATTACAACCTGCTCATGCTTGACGCGCAGCTTGAGATCTCGAAAAAGAACCTCGAATTAGCCAAAACCACCCTCAAAATGACCCGCCTGCAGTACGATGCAGGCCAGACAACGTCACTTGCCATTCAACAGCAGGAGGCCTTGCTGCAGAATATCGAGGGGTCGCTGCCGGCACTTGAACAGAAAATTTCCGCACAGGAAAATGCGCTCAGCATTCTTTGCGGCAGCATGCCCAGCTCCATCAAGCGTGAGCGCGTTCTTTTCACCACCAAAATTGCCGATTCATTTTCCTCCGGCATCCCCTCGGCCCTTCTCCAGAACAGGCCGGATGTCCGTTCGGCAGAGCTTGCCCTGCGAGCTGCCCATGCAGACATGGGTGCGGCAAAGGCCAGCCTCTACCCCTCACTGACGATATCCGGATCAGGCGGGGTCGAAGCAGTAAAAGCAAGCGACTGGTTTACGCTACCGGGCGCCCTTTTCGGCACGGTGCAGGCTGGCCTTATCCAGCCGGTTTTCCAGAGGGGGCAATTGAAAGCACAGTACCATCAGTCTGAAATAGTCCGGGACCAGGCAGAGCTCTCTTTCAAGCAATCCGTGATTCAGGCGGTCGGTGAAGTCTCCAACGCCCTCGTTCAACTCGACAAAGTCAAAGAGCGTGAGCGCATTGCCGAACAGCGCTCGGCAACGCTGCACAAGGCTGTCGACAATGCGGGTAGCCTTTTCAACAGCGCCATGGTAACCTACCTCGATGTCCTGACGGCCGAGACCAATTCCCTGCAGGCGGACCTCGATCTGGCAAGCATCCGCAGCCAGCACATGACGGCCATATCCGAACTCTATCGGTCGCTCGGCGGCGGCTGGAGGTGATGTGAATCCAGCTCGCATTCGTTCATACTCGACGGTTCCATCCTAAACAAGAGACCTGTGAAAAAAGTGATTCCGCTTCTCGCGATGATGTTGCTTGCCTGTCAGTCGCTTCATGCAGCAGAGGCTAAGCCAACGACATTCGTGGATACATGGAGAGAGTACAGGATGGCTGAGGCCGGCAAGAGCTGCGAATTCCGGGCCGCAGGCTATTACATGGGAGTCGTGAGCGGATTGGTCGGCCTTGCCAACGGACTGCTCTTCGCAATTCCCCAGACGGTCACGGATAAGGAGTTATGCAACGTAGTCGGCAAATGGATCGACGAGCACCCCGAAAGATGGGGTGACGCCAAGGATACGATCGTCACCAAAGCACTGGAAGAAGCATTCCCTCTGAGCCCGAAATGGTGACAAGGGCGGCTGTTGGTAAGATAATGACAGGGTCCGGGATTTACTGATCCCGACCGGCTCGGCAGTAACACACATGAAACCTGGATATCGCTTATGCCTGCTTTCCCGAATTCTCAGCCAAAACGAATGCCGCTCCAGTCGTTGATATTTCTGTGTTTCCTGTTGTTAGCGACCATCCCCTCCTGCATGATTTCCGTAGCACAAGCCGCGCCGCAAAAAAAAGCATCACTGCTTCCGCTCTGGAGCCCCCAGGCCCAGTTCGCAGGTTATTACGTTGCGCTTGACAAGGGAATGTATGCTAGGCACGGTATGGACCTGACCATCCGGAAAGGGGGGCCAGGCCACTCTCCTGCCGAGTCGCTGCAAAATGGAGAGGCCGACTTTGCGATCATGTGGCTTACAACAGCGCTTCATCACCGATCTGCAGGAACAAAACTGGTCAACATCTTTCAGGTCATCCCGAAATCATCCATGATGCTCGTCTCCAGAAAAAGCAGCGGCATCAGAAAGATTGAGGACATGCAAGGAAAAAAGGTCGGTCTGTGGAGAGGTGATCTTTCCATTCCCCCACACACCCTGTTTGCCAAACGCGGAATAAAAGTCCAGGAAATTCCCCAGTCCGGCACGGTGAACCTGTTTTTGCGGGGAGGGGTCGATGTGACATCCGCCATGTGGTATAACGAGTACCATGTCCTGCTGAGTTCAGGCGTCGACCCTAATCAGCTCAACGCTGTTTTTCTGCAGGATGAAGGAATGAATTTTCCCGAAGACGGCCTATATGCGCTGGAGGCAACTGTCAATAAAGATCCGGCGCTCGTCGCCGCATTTGTCGATGCCTCCCGGGAAGGTTGGCAATATGCCTTTGCCCATCCTGAAGAAGCGCTGGACATTGTCATCAGGTACATGCGCCAGGCCCAGCTACCCGCCAACAGGATGCACCAGAAATGGATGCTTGAGCGCATGCGGGACCTGATGATCGGCGGCAGGAATCAGGCCCCCATCGGAACGCTTGCCAGGCAGGATTATGAAACCGTCGGCAAAGCCATGCAGCATGAAGGGGTGATTTCGAACTACCCCGATTATGCCACCTTCACCTGGAGGGATAATGCCGGAAAGTAAAAGCATCGTCACCAGGCTGATCCTTGTCATCACGCTTTTCTGCGCCACTATTTTTGCAGGCACGCTCGGATACAACTACACCCGGTCCCGCGCCATCCTTGAACATGAACTTGAAGCGAATGCGCGGAATCAAGCCTTGTCGCTGGCAAACAGGGTTGAACGCGAGCTTGTTTCCGTTTCGAAAGTAGCCGAAGGTGTTGCCCGCTCACTTGAAACAAGCAAGCATACCGAGGCGGAACTGTGCGGCCTGCTCCGGAGTACGCTTGCCGCCAATCCGGGGATTTACGGTTCCGGTGTGGCATATGAACCCTACGCCTTCAGCCGGGTGGAGCGCCTTTATGGCCGCTACTACCACCGGGAGGACGGAAAGAGCAATCTCATTCGTCTTGAAGACTCTTATAAGGAGTTGCCATACCTCTACTGGGACTGGTACCAGATCCCCAGGGAGCTGGGAAAATCCGAGTGGAGCGAGCCCTATTTCGGTGAAGGAGGTGGAAAGATCCTCATGTCCACCTGCTCGATTCCGTTTTACGATACTACCGCCGGGGACAAGCATCTCAGGGGCGTTGTGGCCGCAGATATCTCTCTTGAGTCTTTGACGGAGCTTATCTCATCCGTCAGGATCCTCAAGACCGGCTATGCTGCGCTTTATTCCAGGAACGGCATGATTCTGTCCCATCCCCAGAAAGAGGCGGTCATGAACGAGACCTTTTTCAACATTGCCGAGTCGCGTCATGACACCACCCTCAGGGAACTGGGGAAAAAGATGGTCAGGGGAGAATCCGGGTTTGTGCTTTACACCTCTCCTGACGGAGCTCGAAACTGGATGTATTACACGCCAATCCGCACGACAGGCTGGACGCTTTCCGTTGTATTTCCCGAAAATGAACTGCTGGAGAATGTCCGCAACCTGAGTATGACGATGGCTGCCATGGGGTTTGGCGGCTTGATTATGCTCTCCCTGGCTGTCGTGTATATCGCCCGTTCCATCACCAGGCCGTTGCGCTCGCTTGTTGCCGTCACCGAAATCATGGCTTCCGGAAATTTCGATGTCGAGCTGCCCCGGGCCCGATCAAACGATGAAGTGGGTACCCTGACGAACTCTTTCCAGGCCATGGCAACATCACTGAAAGAGTATGTCAGGAACCTGACCGAAACAACCGCGGCAAAGGAGCGGATAGAGAGCGAGCTCAATTTGGCGACCGATATCCAGGCAAGTCTGCTGCCTCGCATTTTCCCCCCGTTCCCGAATCGAAAAGAGTTCGAGATCTATGCATCGATGGATCCGGCCAAAGAGGTCGGCGGCGACTTTTACGATTATTTCTTTATAGACGATCACAAAATCTGTTTCCTTATCGCCGACGTTGCCGATAAAGGGGTGCCCGCGGCGCTCTACATGATGGTGGCGAAAACCCTGTTGAAATCCGAAGGCCAGCGTCTCGGCAAACCGGAGCTTATCCTCTCTTGCGTCAACAACATCCTGGCCGCCGACAACGACAGCTGTATGTTCGCCACCGTCTTCTGCGCCACCCTGGACACCAGGAGCGGAGAGGTGCATTTTGCCAGTGCGGGCCATAATCCACCCCTGCTCATGACATCGCAGGAAATACGCTATCTCGCGGTGCGGAATGGCGTTGTGCTTGGCCCGATGCCCGATGCCGTGTACAACTCCGAAACGATTCTCCTCGAACCGGGAGATACCCTGTTCCTCTACACCGACGGGGTGAGCGAGGCGAAGAATCCTGAGCAACAACTCTACGGAGAGGCGCGCCTGCTGCAGGCGTTGCATGAAGCACCGAATGAAAATCTTTCGGATCTGATTCGCCACATTCGCTCCGAAGTGCAGAGATATGCGAATGGAGCGCCGCAATCCGATGACATCACCATGCTTGCCATAACCTATCGGGGATCGGCTCCTGAAGATTGATTGCAATCGACGTCACAATACCATAACCATGTTTCCGAAACAATAAACCGTAAAGCGATGGAAATCCAAACCAGCAAAGGATCAACCGGCATGGTGGTCTCGGTCATCGGCAAGCTCGATGCCGTTACTGCGTCCGACTATGAACAGAAGCTCAATTCACTGATCGCAGACGGGGAAACGAAATTCGTCGTCGATTTTGAAAAACTCGACTACATCAGCAGCGCCGGACTGAGGGCGATTCTTGCTACCGCAAAGCGGATCAAAGCTAAAAGCGGAAAGATAGTCATGGCAAATGTCTCCGGCACCGTCAAGGAGGTTTTTGACATTTCGGGCTTCGGTTCGATCTTCCCGATGTACAGTTCCGTTGCAAGCGCGTTAACAACCGTCGCCGGTTGAATGATGGCACCGATCAGAACTATGACCTGTATGGCCCGGATTGGGAAACTGGCCGAAATCGAACAGTTTGTCGACGGTTGCGCAGAACAGTCAGGACTGGATGCGACAAGAATGTCCGGATTGCAGGTCGCCGTTGAGGAGGCGTTCGTAAATATCTGCAATTATGCCTACCCGAACACGACAGGGAGAGTATCGATAACGGCAGAGGCAGCGGGCGAAGACCTTGTCCTGGAAATCTCCGATCATGGCATCCCATTCAACGTCCTCCTCCTGCCGGATCCTGACACCTCACAGGATATCCACGAGCGGGAGGTTGGGGGCCTGGGCTGCTACCTGATTCGCAAATTGACCGATAAGGCAAGCTATCGAAGGAAGAACGGGGCGAATATACTGACGCTGGTGATGCACCGGTCATCGTAGCCGTTGCTGAGGAATGAAGACACAGGCCACGCCACAAGCAGTGACTGAAGGAGTATTTCATACTCTACAATGCGAGCGGCCACGTCAAGCCCTTGGCGATATTCAAGCATGCTTTAAGCTATGGGTCAGCTTTCGCCGGCGGGGAAAGGATATCGACAAGTATCAACTGCTGAACCATCAAACAGAAAAGTTTGATATGAAGGTGGAGCGGTGCCATTGGCTGCAGGAACAGCTCAGGATACCACCTGAATCTCAGCCATTTTTCGTTTACCAGGTAAGGTTCACGCCTCTCTTGTCGAAATGATCTGGCGTGAATTGAAACAAAGCAATGCATAACGCAAACAGGAAATGACACAGAACTCTATTCATCAGAATAACATGCTCTTACGCCTTCCTTTCAGCGCGGATTTTCTTGCGCTCGCCATGGCATTTGTGGATAAGGGTGCCCGGGGATCAGGGTATGGCGATCGCGAGGCGCAAGGCTTGGTTCTCGCTGTTGAAGAGCTTTTCTCATTTTATGAACAACAGGCAGCAAAAGGCTCGATAGCTGAAATTGAAATGGAGGATCAGGGTTATCGTCTGGCACTATCCATCTCTTTTTGTCTGGCAAATCCTGATATGCAGGCTTTCAACCTGACATGGAATGTTAACCATGACAGCGAAGAATCTCTGAAAATGCTTGGCCCGATGATAGCCGCCCGTACACTGTCAAGCCTTCGGCTGGAGTTCGGCGACAAGGAAAAAGTTATCCTGCGACTGACACGCAACCGTGAGTATCGCTCTGCAGAGCCGGTTTTGCTCCCTCCTTCCGGCAGCACATCAAGCTTGCGGGTAACCGATCCATCCCGTGAAGAAATCTATCATTTTGCCTCTATGGCTGCCACGTACGGCTCTCCGTTTTTACCCCTTTTTCTGGCCCATCCCGAAATGGCTGCCGATATGCTTGAAACAGGACACCTCCATGCATTGCTGGTTGTGAGTGATGACTGGATAATGGGGGGAGTGCTCTGGAAACCTTTGACCAACTCCTGCCTGGAATTATACGGGCCATATCTTTTCATTGACGATCCGGAAGATGCAGCCATGAACCGCTTGATGGACGAAGCAGTGAAATGCATCTCCCGTTCCCGGTTTAAAGGGCTTGTAAGGCGTCAGGGCGCATTGGCGGATCATGAACGTTTCTTTGATTTGTTGGGAGAGATCCAACTGAGCCCAAACAATAATGTTAAGGCTAACGCCACATATTACTATCGTCAATTGAGGGAAGAGAGCTCTGGCGTGGTATACTGTTCAGGGCATCTTGCTGCATTTCTTGATGAACAATACCGCCGGCTTTGCCTTCCCCGACAAATACGTACCGCCAGCAGCCAACGATTGCGGAATGCATCGGTACTTGCCGTAGAACTCGAAAACACGCGTTCTCTGGCTATCATCCGCCCGTTGTGCGCAGGCAAGGATATGGCTACGAATCTTAATGAGCATCTCGATCTGCTGCAGGGAGAGGGTATCGAAAATTTTATTGTTGAACTCGACACCGGTCGACGTGAAGAGATCGCGTTTGCTGATGCATTGGAAAAAAACAGTTTTATTCCCCGCCTGCTGATACCCGATGCCGGCATTGGTGATCTGGTAATCTACGAACATTCTAACCGGGATTTACAACCATGAACCTTGAGGCGCTAATTCCCGAATATGTCCGTAATTTTCAGGTCTATCCACCGTGCCGACCTGACCATGTCCTGCAGCAGGAATACGGCACCCCGTTTCTGATTCGACTGAACAATAACGAGAATCCGCTTGGCCCCCCACCTGCCGCAGCCCGTGTCATTGCCGCATTCAATCCTGCGTATGCATCAATTTATCCGAGCGGCGACTCTTACGATCTGCGTCAGGCAATTGGAGATCGCATTGGCGTTGATCCGGACCGTGTTCTGGTCGGTAATGGCTCATGTGAGCTCATTGCTTCAGTCATCAAGGCGTTCTGTCAGCCGGGAGATAATATCATCACCGCAGACAAAACGTTCGCTGTTTATGAATGGGTTGCAGAGTTTTCGGGTATCGAGGCCCGCCTGGTCCCGCTCCGGGATTATACCTTTGACCCGCAGGCAATGCTTGATCGCATTGACAACCGAACCAAAATCATCTTTGTATGCAACCCGAACAATCCCACCGGCAGCTACTGGAGCCGGCAGGTACTTGTCGATTTTCTTGAAAAGGCCGGGGATAACCTTATTGTTGTCGTGGATGAAGCCTACCGGGAATACGTTGAAAATCCTGAATTCCCAGACCCCATTGAGCTGATGGAGCGGTTTCCAAATCTGATAACATTCCGCACCTTCTCTAAGATGTATGCATTGGCAGGGCTTCGTGTAGGCTATCTTGCGGGAACCGATGCCGTAGTCGAAGTGGTACGCCGAACAAGTATTTCCGACTCGGTTAACGTACAAGCTCAAGAGGCGGCGTTGGCAGCCCTTTCCGATGACCATGAACATATCGCGGCCACCCGTTCCATGGTTAAAACAGCAAAGAGTTTTCTTATTGATGTATGTAACAATCTTGCCCTTGATACGGTCAGCGGTGAAGGAAACTATCTGATGATCCGGGTACCAATCAATGACATGATGATGTATCGGCAGCTGATGAAAAAGGGAATGATGGTTCGCTCGATGACCGGGTTCCGCTTTCCCGGCTGGATACGCATAACTTTGTGTGAAAAAAGCGTTATGGAGCTCTTTGCCGATGCTTTCTACAAAGAGATCAAATCAATTCAGTCAAAAGGGCACATACGGTAAAATGCTCCAATCAGCCACTCGAAATTGGTTGGCCTGAAATTCACAGCGGCACTTAATCACTGCCGGAGGAGAAATGATTTGGCCAACCTACGGAAGGAACGGTGGTTTGGCATGCGGGAAAGCAGCAGCTCACGAAAGTTTCATGAGCTGTGTTTGAGCGGTTACAATCCGACCGGCTCCGGTTGAATCAGAACCCGTACCTGACCCCGGCCATGACATTATGGCTTAACGCCGTGATATCAGTGGCGAAGTTGGCATTGTAGGCCGAGGGCCTGAAGTAGCGGTACCCCAGGTCCACCGTGATGTGTTCAGAAGCCCTGATGCCCACACCGGCACCGAGCTGCCAGGCCAGCCCTCCGGTTGTTTCGTCTGCACCACTCCCCCCTTTTTCGATAAGGCTTGAGCCGCCAATCCCGGCGGTGAGATAGGGAGAGAGGCCACTTCCCTTGATATCCAAATTGTAATATCCGTTCAGCATATATGAAAAAGTGGAAACAGAGTAGCCCGTCACCGATACAGGGACGCCGTTACGCTTGACGGTATCGATATCATCAGACTGATAGCCGAGAGCCACCTCGATACGATAGGCGCCGCTCTTTATACCAACGGCCCCTGCGAAAGGAACCCCGGATTTGTAGGCGATCATATCGGTTTTGGTGATACCGCCATAGGTCGAATCGGAGTTCGCAAACGATGCCAACCCGATTGATCCGCTCACATAGGGAGCCGCCGAGAGCGGGGTTGCATAAAAAGCAACGGCCAGTAACGTCAGGAGAAGTTTTTTCATGCTTGATGGATAGGGTAACATTATTTCACATTGATATTTTCAGCCGGGCGTGGCTGTTCATCGCGGACGTGCGCACACCACACGAAAGCCGAAATCGTCGAGCTTGACCGCAGGAGGCATGCCGCTTCGGGCAGTGCAACGCAGGTTGTCGGGAGTATCCCCCCAGGAACCGCCGCGCAACGAACGGGCGTCCATCTCTTCATCGAGCCAATCCTCCGTCCATTCCCAGACGTTGCCGGCCATGTCGTACAGCCCCTCTGGGGTGGCCCCTTCGGGATAGCGGCTGACGGGTGTCGTCTGGCCGACAATGCTGTCGAAGTTGGCCAGTGCCGGGGAGGCTTCGAGCTTCTCGTCCTGCCATGGATAGCTCCGGGCTTCCCGGCCGATTCTTTCCGTCCCGCCCCCTGCGGCCCACTCCCATTCCAGCCCGGTCGGAAGGCGATAGGCCACCTTATTGCCGTCAAGCATGGAGAGCCAGAGGCAGTAGGCTTTGGCGGCATACCAGGTGATGGCGACCACCGGCTGATCGTCGCCGCCGAATTTCCTGTCGTCGTTATAGCCTGAGGCAAAAAGCGCAGCAAGGTCGTTTTGCCCCCCGTCCAGATAGCCGGCAAATTCCGCCCCCCAGGTATTGCATGCAGCGATGGCATGCAGCGCTTCACGGAACCCCTCCATTGAAAACGGGGCCCCGTGCTCAGCAGCCGAGGTCTGCAACGACGCAATGAATGAGCGGTAGCGGCTGTTGGTTACGGGATACTTGGCGACATAAAGATCCTCTACGCGAGCATCCCCGCCTGTTTCCGAGAAAACGTACGCCCCCCCTGCTATCAGCACATATTCCGCCTGCTGTTCATGATTGTTGCGGAACGATGCGGGCATTTCGGTTCCTGCTTTTGCAGTATCGTCCCCAAGCTGACGTCCGCCAAAGGCAAGGATGACCTCTTCGGCACGACCGGCAATATCCCGGTTCTCTTTTGCAAGCTTTTGCGTCCTGAACTGCTCCAGGGCATCGAGCGCCGCACGATTGCCGATACCCTGGAGGCAATCGATAATCACCCGCTGTCGGCTGGCGGTGGCATCCGGATCCAGCAGCTTGCCGCAGAGTGCGTCGATCTTCCGTTTCTCCACCGGCGTCTCGGCAATGATGCTGTGCAGCAGCCCCAGCTGTTTCGGAGTCAACGCATCACTGACTGGAGATTCCAGCAGCTTTGCCATGAAAAGATCAAATACCCGGGCTGAGGCCTGTGCGATAAAAAATTTGAGCGGCTCGTCCCACCAGTCAACGCCAAAACTGGGGAGCAGCCGGTCCAGACAGGCTGCGTCCACGGCCAATTCCGCGGCAATCTGAGCGCCAGCGAGATATTCCCGAAAGGATTTGTGGCTGAACATGTACTCGTCGACGCCATACGCCACCAGCACTCCTGCCCGGTTGATGAGGTCATCGCAAAACTCCCTGGCCGACGGTCGCCGGAGCAGCTCAAGGCTCTCCAGGGCGATCTGCATCCTCGCCTCGATCAATTCCCGACTGGCCGCGTCCATCTCCTTTTCCTGCATCCAGAGGGAGAGGGCGGCCAGCACCTTCCTCGCGTCAGCCACGGCGAGCAGCGGTTTGATCTCTTTCTGCTTGTACTGATAGCCGAGGAGATAGTCCAATGCGTTTTCATAGAGCATCGCGCGGCTGTCGGGCAGGATGTCGTGGCGGTTCCAGAGGATCGCCATGATCTGCAGCAGCAAGGGGATCCTCACCATCTGCCTTAAAATCCTGTTCTCCTCCTTGTGCAGGAATGCAATGATATGGTCCGCCTTGGCGATGGCTTTCTGTTTTCTTTTTTCAAGCCCGTCATCATCATCGTCATCAAAGCCCAGCTCGTCAAGATAGAGGGAGGTGAACCAGCGCTGCAGAAACTGCTTCTGCTGCTCCTCATTGAAATCGAGAATGTCTGCCCGCTTGTGCGGAACCTGAATCTCCAGGTCGTCACCCTTCTGGTAGCCGGTCGGCCGGGAGGTGACCACAAAGCAGGCGTTCGTGAAGCTGGTGATGCTCTTCTTTATCCATTTGCACACCTCCTTTCGCTCTTCAAGTTCACCGATCTCGTCAAGACCGTCGAGCAGCACCAGGGATCTCTTCTGGTGAAGCCATCCGGAAAAAACCGTTTCAGGAATCGGCAGCGCGTTTTGTTCGGACCACGCGACCACATTCGCCGGAAGATCCGCATAACCGCTATCCGTCTTTCTCAACTCACGCAACGGCAGATAAAAAACCAGGACCGGTTCCGGGAAGCCCAACAGCTTGCACTGCTCCTTATCGAGGGCGGAAAGGGCATAATGCTGCAGCAGGGTAGTCTTCCCCGAACCGGGATCACCGACAAGAAGCAGCAGGCGGTTCTTCCTGAAAGCCGAAGCCATGACCGTCTCGGGCGCGAAACCCGGCATGGCATCCTGCCGGTCAGCCCCGTCCGCTATGGAGGCTGAGCGCTCTTCGCTCCGCCATGAATCGGAAAGGCGCAACGGCACGAAGATCTCGCTCACTTTGGCCGAAAAGCTCTGGACCGCCGGAGGGAGGGCAAGGTCCATAGCCGAAAGGAGGGATGCCTGATAACGCATCGCATACGCGTCACCATCCTGACGGCCGGCTCCGGAACCAAAGGCCGGGGCAAGGGGCTCAGTGAAGCGGCCCCTGAGCGGAAACCGTTTGCTGCAGGTGCCGTTTTCGTTCCTGGCAAACAGGGAGATGTCGTCGCCCCATGCCTTGGGAAAACTGTCCTGCTGGTAGCAGATCGGGAACACCTCCACGCTCTTGCCGTCGAACCGGCCATAGAGCGCCCTTTTGTCTTTTTTGGCATCCGCGACGAAGGTCGCTCCCGCCGCGATTTCGATCATGTCGTCCCGAAGCTCCGCCTCGGTTTTATGATAATGGCCATGCATGAGGACATTCACCCCCGACTTCAGGAGTGTCGTGACCTGCGTACGCTCCCACTCGTTGGCAAGCCAGTCGAGCGGGTGGTGGATGAGGGCGATGGCAAGCTCCTGATCACCCTTCTGGAGCTCTTTGATGAGCGGATCGAGATTTCGCAGCCCCAGCCACAACTTGCCGTGATCCGTCTGCGAATCATCGCAGAAAATGGCCGTGTTCAGCAGAAGCATCTGAAGCCGGACATTGTTGACTGTGATCGGGATCAGCTCGCAGGTCGACCTGTCCGGGAAGGTCCTTTGCGGGACCACGGAGCTGAAGTAGTCGTTGTACCATGAGGCAAATGTCGCCATTTTGCCAGACAGGTGGTACATGGGCGCCTGGGGGTCAAAATACTCATCGGACTCCTTCTGGTTCATGAGCGTCCGCACCAGCCCGGACCCCATCCGCCGTTCAATATCATGATTGCCCGGAACGATGAACAGACGATCCTTCCCGAGACCTGCCGCTTCCAGCAGATCGTCGAAAAAAGCCGTGGCCAGGCCCTTTTCCGCACCTCTTTGCCTGAACGCCGCGACCGATCCTCTCTCGGCGATATCGCCCGTCGCAAAAATCAGGTCCGGCTTCCACTCCCCCGATTGCCGGTATTTCCTCACGGACTCGAACAGGGAAGAGATCACGACGTCCCGGTCGAACGGATTCGAAGCACTCAGATGGATGTCGGAAACGTGCAGCCAGGTAACACTCATACGGTGGGATAATGTTTGATTTTCCACGATAGGCTGCCGGGGGTTTGATCGTGAGCATGAATAGCCCCGCTTGCACCTTTAGTTTGATAGCAGAGGGCGGTTGCCAGGGCGGCCTCTGCTATCAAATTTCTCATTTTAACGCGACGGTATTCGATGGTGAAGCCATAATCTCCACGGCCCAGCGCTGTCCACCCGACTGGATGAGCACCGACAACGGCATCGATCCATGCGGGACATTGCTGGCCGTAAATCTCTTCGATCCGGAATCGTACTCCAACCATGAGGGGAGGGGCGATCCATCCAGAAGCGTGACTGTTTCAGCAACACCGCTGCCGGAAATGGTATTCCGGACCTTGTCGGGCAGTTCGAAACCGAACACCGCATTCGGCCTGTCCAGGTATCCGGGAACACGCACGCCTATAGCTCCAGGCCGCCCTGTTCCGGGTTCACTCAACACCAGCACCGACAGTTTTTCCAATGCAGCAGTCTCGCCTGCAAATCCGGCTACAGGCATCGGCATTTCACTGGGCAACAGATCGCGGGAGTGGATCGGCTGTTTCGTGAGCACCGTCTGGTAATGCTGGCCGGCTATATGCCAGACGGCCTTTTGAAGAGCACTTTCGGGAGGCTTAGCCTGCCCCGTAAGGATGATATTTTTGGGCTCATTTGTAACGACAAGTGGCATGGCAGAGGTGTTAAGGGCAAGAGAACGGACGGTCTGACCGAAGTAGTTAAAGTTAAAGAAAAAAGGGTCGAAGGTCTGACGACCGTTGAAATTAAGCTGACCGCCTACGTCTCCAACCAGGTTGTTCGCCATTACGACGCGGTCAATATCGACTGTTTTATTTCCGATGCTTGCAGTCTCAAAAATGGTCGGAACATGCTTTAATGACCAATTTTCAGCGGTTGACCAATTCCCGGACTGTATAAGCTTATTTTGGGAAGGCAAAAAGGCTTTTAGCTCTGGTTTGGAACCATTTCCTACCTCCCATATATTCTTTAGGTCCCAAGCCTCACCACCTTTTCCCCAAATGGTTGTTGAGTGCTGAAAATCAACAGTCCCATAACCTTTAGTCTCAAACTTCGAGTTTGGGAGACTTCCTGCAACAGCCGCCATACCTGGAGCAACATTATCAGTGTTAAAGTATACTGCCGTAACCTCTCCCGTGTCAGCCCCAAACAAAGCACCATAAACAGAGCTGCTATGACCAGATTTGTCTTCGATAACACTCACACCACCCCAGGAATAGCAATTGCTGACAGCGCCCATGTTAGAACCTATCAGCCCACCTGCAGTGGAAGATGATCTCACATTTCCAATAGCATAGCAGTTCGTGATAGCAGGGGCAGCATCTTTCCACTCATCGTATCTTTTTTCATTGTATTTTTCCTGGGCGAGTTCTCCTCCCCACTTGCCAATCTCTAAACCAACGTGAAGAAAGAGGGCCATTCCCGTAATATGTTCCACTACAGCGCCAACCGTGACACCCAGTAGCCCGCCAGCAAGACCCATCCATTGAAAACTCTCTTTATATTCTGCCTCGACGGCGTTGTTAAACCCTACTAAGCCCCCTGCAGTTTCAATATTTGCCGTTACTGCCCCCGTCGCATAGCTTTGCTCGATTTTCGTTTCCTTTTCGCCAAAAGCTCCTCCCACAAGACCTCCGACAAGAGATTCGCCATCGACGCGACCTGTCGAATAACAGTTGATGATTTCCCCCTCGAACAATGATCCTGCCAAGCCCCCGGTATACTTCTTGCCGGAAACATTTCCCGTAGCGTAGCTGTTACTGATTTTTCCACCGTAAACCACACCAGCCAAGCCGCCGAAGCCACCTATTTCGGCCCCTGACCCCTCCAGTAAGGCTATCTGTGCGATGTCCTCTGTGTTGCCGCTGATGATTGTATTGTTTGACACGCTGCCTGTCGCATAGCAATTGTCGATAGTGACATTAAAATTCATCCCCACAAGACCGCCGACATATGTTGATCCACTTACACTACCGGTAGCAAAACAGGTATCAAGTTTGACCTCATTTAATCCGACCAAGCCGCCGACAAAGGCGTAACCCGATACGTCGCTTTGCGAATAACAACGATCAATCATAGAAACAGGAACATGGTAAAACGACGCATCGTCTGTTTGAACCTCTCCCGCCAGGCCACCAACACAGTTATAACCATACACCTTGCCCGTCGCAAAGCAGTCCTGCAAGTGCCCATGAAGAACATAGCCAACCAGCCCGCCGACAAAGGTGCCGCTTTGTGCATCGTCTTCACCGATTTTATACTTTGAGCTGCCATTGACATCTCCCGTTACGATCGCCGTCGCATAGGAATTGACAATCGTACCGTATCTGCTATACCCTAGCAAACCTCCGACACGATCACCTGATCCTGTCACGTTTCCGTTGAAGAAGCAGCTGCTGATTTCCGCCCCATTGCTCCCACCAGCGTCTACATACTGCGTACCAACAAGGCCACCGACCTCACGCCGGCCGATCACATTGCCTGTTGCGTGGCAGTTTTCGATGGACAATCCGCCTGACGAGGGATCGTACGTATGCTGCATACCAACAAGCCCTCCGACGGAAGTGCCATCCGTGGCCGTCACGTCGACCATCGCATCGCTGTTGAAGATAGATGAATGACCACTTGAATCTGCTAAATCATAAGCACTCACCATCTGCTCTCCAACAAGTCCGCCGATCATGTTACCAGCACCTGATACGGTTCCTTTTGTGTAGCAATTCTGGATAACCGACTGACCATCATTTGACCACGAATAAAATCCCAACAGCTGCCCCACAAGGCCACCGACCCTGTCACCGCGCCCCGTCACTGATCCACTCATAAAGACATTCGTGATCTTTGCATTTTCGGCAAGACCGACGAGCCCCCCTACATAGCTGTGTCCGAAAACAGTCTCGTTGACGAGCCCGACGTTGCTTATTTTGGCACCCTCGGCGGTTGTACCAAACAGGCCGACGTAGTCGTCAGTCGATCTCTGTGAAATCATGAGGTTGCTGATGGTGTGGCCAAGGCCGTTGAACGAGCCCTGGAAGTTGTGCCCGCTCGATGGCGAAATCGGCTGGAAACCACCCCAAATGGAGGTTTGCGAGGCATCGATGTGATCCCCAAGAGCCCAATGCCCACTTATATCGTTGGTCAACCAGTTCTCGGCTCCCTGTATACCCTGCAGATCATTTTCAGTCTTGCTCCCTTCTGCGCCAAGACTGTTGATAACGTTATATTTGTCTCCGTTTATAGTGAGAATATTTTTCCCGGTACGTCCAGGGAAATCCACCCTGCCCTTGAACGTGCAGGTGCCATCGGCTGCAACGTCGATGCCAACCCTGACGGCGCCGAAATAGCTCCCTAAGATGAAATCGCCCGTATTCATGGCCAGGGTCGACGAGCCGCCTGCCGTCATCACCGCATTGATATTGATGTCGTGTCTCGCTGTAAGTGTAAGTTTATTGGCGGACCAGGAAACCGTATCGTTAACATTGATATTCCCATCATCTCCACTCCCTGAAGTACTGGCAAGGGAGACATTCCCGGTGGCAAGATTCGACGACAATTGTAATCCGGATATGTCACCCCCATATGCTGCGATGGTATAACCGTCGGGATCGATCAGCCATGTACCGGCATTTCCCTGCGGCGCAAGGGTGGTGACGACGGTACCGTCAGCGATCTTCACCTTGTTGCCCGAGGTTTCAATAAAGCCGCCGTCTCCACCTTTGGGGGCGCTGGCGTCAAGCGTGCCGCCGACATTGGCCTGACCGTTCTGCATGTCGGAGAGCAGGAGGATGCGGCCGGACCTGTTCTCTATCGTCCGGGCTTCGATGACGCCGGTGTTTGTGGCGTTCGCCATTTTCAGCGCAGCGGCCGCCTGTGCGGTCATGACCACAAGCCCCCCGTCTGCCTTGATGAGGCCGTTGTTCTCGACCAGAGCTTCGACGGCACCCTTGTCGACCGTATAGCTGATCAGGCCGTCGCCCGTGAAATCCACAGAGAGCTGGTTGCCTGCGGCAAGCAGGACGCTGCCGCTGTTGGCCGTTATGCTGCCGTCGTTGATGACCTTGGGCGCGATGAGGGCGACCACGCCACCGTTCGATGCGTTGATGCTGCCCTGGTTCCGGATGGAACCGGCGCTTCCGGTGTTGCTGAAGGAATACTTGCCGGCAAGGAAGTCGCTGTCGAGCATGTCGAGCGACGAGGCGACAAGGCCTCCGACATCAACCTTTGCGCTCTTGCCGAATACGATGCCCGACTGGTTGAGCAGGAATACGTTTCCATTGGAGGAGAGCGAACCCATGATCTGCGTCGGGTTCTGGTCGGCGATGCGGTTGAGCGCCGCCGCCGAGCTGTTCGGCTGGTTGAAGCGCACTGCGGCAGACTCGCCGATGTTGAAGCGCTGCCAGTTGGCGATCATCTTCTGCGTCGACTGGTTCACGGTCATCCGGTTGCCCACGGTACTGATCGTGGCGCTGCCGGAAGCTATCTGGCCACCCGTTGGCAATGCCCCTGAATCCAAGGCAAACGCATCCCCTCCCGATGCAAACATGGCAGTCACGACAGCGATGCTGAGAAGCGGGCTTGACGGGACCTTGCCGTTCCCCTTGACCCGTTCAGATACGACGAGCCAGCACTCTTTGGTTTTCGACCAGACGAGATTGTATATCCTGTTCATAGCGCAACTGCTTTCTTGAAATTGGTGGAATGGGGATGACGGTCTTTCTGGTCTAAAACGAGAGCGTCGAATGGAGCCAGAAACGGCTTTTGCTGCTTTGGCCGTCAGAGTTGTTGCCTGCTGCGCTCCTGCCCGGGTTATCGCCGATGACATGCGCCCAGTTTGCACGAAGGGAAAATGTGCGTGAGTAGGTATAGTTCAGCCCGACACCGGCGCCAAGCAGCCAGTAATCGTTGCTGTCGGTCGCATTGGACACGTCATAGGAATACCGGTTCTTGTTGAGCGTAATGTGGCCGGCATCGTAAAAGCAGCTGAGCTGGAGGCCTCCCCATTTGGAAGGAAGTGGGATGCGTGAGCGAATCTCGGCGTTGATGAGCTGACCTTCGTCACCGGATGCCTCGCCGATCGGATAGGCGCGAACGCCGTTGGGACCACCAAGTGACATCTTTTCACCGGAGCCGAGGTTGCCGGTCGACAACTGGGCCGAACCGGACAGGTTCGCTTCAACACGATCGCCCAGACGCTGCTGGCGGACGAGCCCCATGTTGATGCGGGTGTAGGTGCCTTCAGTTCCCGTGCGGCTGATATCGGCGATGGATTCATGCAGCGTACCGGTCGTGACCCCAAGATTGTAACTGGTCTGACCACCGCCGAAAAACTGGTCGTAGCGGTCGCCGTAGAGCGAAATGGTGGCGTTGTCGATTCGGCTGTCGCGAATGTCCGTATCGAACCAGGTATCGATAAAGGATCTGAAACCGTAGGTGGCGCTGGCCGTGAGATTTGCCTTGCGCGTACGTATCAATGGGTAGCTGAAGCCGGCATCGATGCTGTTGCTGTGTCCTGTATAGTTAAGCGCGGCAAGCTCCTCGCCAAGCTCGTAGCGCATGCCGGTGTATGACAGATTGAAGCGAATACCGTTGTGGGCGATCGGAATACTGTAACCCACACGCCCCTGGACAAGCCCGGAAGCTTCGGTCAACAGCAGGGTCACCTGATCGCCACGGCGAAGCGGGTCGTTGATGGACAGAGATGCGTTTCCCCGCCAGACACCCGTGTATCGGTTCCCCTGGTTATCGGCCCAGGCACTACCCGAAAAGAGCGGGCCTTCGGCTACACCAATCTCTACACCGTTGGTCCCCGGAGCTTCGCCGGGAGCCAGGGATGCATTCGCCGAGACGCCCGGCAGGTCGTTGATGAGCAGGAGCGAGCGCTCCAGTTGACGCAAATTGATTTGCTGGCCGGATCTCACGGCCGACTGGCCATAGCCGAGAAGAATCGGGTCGTTGACCCGTACCGTCTTGTCCCGCTTGATGATGATTTTACCATCGCTTTTGATCTGGCTGACTGCTATCTGGACAATACCTGAAGTGATGTCCTGGGCAGGAAGATAGGCCCTGGCCTGCGTCCACCCCTCCTCCTCGAGGTGCCGGGTAATCCGGTCGGCAAGGGCAATCAGTTCGCTGAAATAGAGCGATTTCCCCCTGGCGTCGGCAACCAGCCCCTGGAGCTCTTCTTCGGTGGAAACCCCCTCATATCCGCTGAAGGTGAAGCCCTTGACTTCGACCCTCACGCCATGGGATGCTTTTCCGGACTCATCCTTTGTTGCTTCGGGTTCAGGAAGTTGCTGCTGCAGCTCCTTTCGAGGCTGTTGATCACGCATGAGGCTTCCCGCATCGGGAATCTGAACGGCAAATACGGCACTGGCCGGGTAGCAAAGAGAGAGCATCGGCACCAAGCCGACGGCAACCGTTCGGCGCAACGATGATCGAAAGGGAACTCGCATGAACACGTATGTCAATGATTGATGAGGGCAGTAGGAACGGCGAAGGGCAGAAGAGCGCCGAGCCAAGCTATACGTCGACATAATACGCAGCCCGCATACGGCGAATCAACGCACTAATTGTCATATTTTGACACATTTAGCACATTTGCCTTAGGGAAGGAGGTGAAAACGGGAAGCATCAGGCCGCGTTGTTGGCCTGAATCCGGAAGGTGTTCGTGATGTGGCGGGGATTCCGGGCTGCTCTGCCGGAAGCAGGCAGAGCAACGTGGAAGCGGCCCTCGGCAGGAAGGCAGGCCGCTACACCGGTAAATACAGGTGCCATGGGGCGCACTCTCGACGTTATTGTAATGCCACCTCGTTCGATTGCGATGGGCTGATCGCCACAACCCAGCTCTTGTCGCCGACCTGTATCACCACCTTCACCGGCCTGAATCCCTCCGGAACGTTGCTGGCCGTGAAAGCCTTCGAACCTTTATGATAGGCCAGCCAGGAAGGTAGCGGGCTGCCGTCTGCAAGCGTGACGCCTCTCGGCAACGCGGCTGGTCGATAGGGTATCCTTGACCCGGGAAGGTAGCTCGATGCTGAATGACGAGCCCGGCATGGTCAGGCTTTCCGGCACCAGCACGCAGATAGAACCGAACCGCGCGAATAAACCCGCCATTACAGGAACTCGTCGCCCAAAACCTTAACCTGACCGACTAACAGGGTTGAATGGTTGCGGGAGGGTCAATCAGCCGCAAACAACGTCCGTCTCAAACGAGCAGGCATCGCCTCGCGGCATTTGCCAGCCGGGGGTTTTAGCCAATTGAACCAGCTGTCCTATTTTGGGAGAGCATTTCAGACCTGACCGTCCCCTATCCCGATTAAAGTCTCAAGAGGTTAAAGGGATAAATTGTTAAAAAGCCCGCACAGCACGAACTCGACTGTAGCCAGTCTTAATGAACAGGTACTGGAACCCATCGACGAAGTATTGGTCCCATGCGTTACCCGCAGTGTATTCCGAAGAACTCCAGTAAAAGTCATCCGCAAAAACGCCAACAACACCCTTTTTATACTGCACATATAACTCATTTAACTCATCCTTACTTGGCAAAAACCAGTCGTTTTTTCCTCCGCCAGAATATGAGCTTGCTAATGCCGCTGCGCTGTTTGGGTAATACGATGCAGGATATTTCCTGAGTATTTTTTTTGTATTGGACCGCCCGGTTCCGATCGCGCTCCCTGTTCCTAATGCTCCGTTAGCATAATCAGGAGCATCGGCATTTTTGTACTCTCCAGTGCTCCATCGAAACGAGAATCCCTTTGATCCAAATGTATCACCCCACATATCAATATGCGGCTTGTAGATGTCAGTTTCCGCCGCAATCAAACCATGCTGACCAGTAGCGTCAACATAAAACACAATCCCCCCTCCATAATGTTCACCAATAGTGACAGCAAAGGAGCGTGCTGAAAATGAAACCGGGCTCATGGCTGCAAGCAATACCATAATCCATAGCTTCGCAAAGCGGGGTTTTGCAATGAGCTTCATGATGGTTGTTGTTTGGTTACTGGGATTTTTGAAAACACCTTTATCTTAAAAATTTACAGCACTGCTCACAGTTCGATGAACGCTCTTGCCTGTTCTACCGACATGGGGGCCTCCCTTTGACTGGTGTTGTATTATGATTGCCTGGAGTACAACCACTGCTATTAGTACCAGCCTTCTGCTGGAGCGAAATTCTGATTCAGATAAAGACGATCTTGATCGAAATAAAGGTTTTTTACATCCAGCGAATCAAAGCACTAATTGTCATATTTTGAAACATTTAGCACAATTGCCGCAGAAGCCATAGACCTTCCCGGCCACCATAGCCGGGAGAGTCGCGTAGGTCGAGATACCCTGATTCCGGCCGAAGAGTGGTAATTTTTCGCATGCCACTCGACGATGGCCTTGCAGGCAAACTCACGATCGGGGAGATCACTGATGACGCCGGGGGGATACTTGAGTCCGTCGCGTCAAACGGTCAACCGAATTCTTCATAATAGTCGAGATCCTTATGGAAGGTCTCCTCGAGAAGCGAAAGAGAGATAAAGGCCATCGTCATGCATATGCCGCCGACCGCCAAGGCACCCAACTCAATCCCGAAGAAGCGGCTGCTGAACTGGAACAGCATCGTCATCGGCACCACCATACCCCGAACAAGATTCGGTGCCGTGGTAGCAACCGAGGCTCGCAGGTTGGTCCCGAACTGCTCTGCGGCAACCGTCACGAAAATGGCCCAGTATCCGGCAGAAAAACCCAGCAGTGCACAGACGAAGTAGAAAAATTGCGGCGTACTACCGCCCTGCATGAAATAGAGCGCAACAGCTGGAAGGCCAAGCATCATGAACAACAGCATGACCTTCTTCCTGCTCTGCAGGTACTGGCTTATCAATCCGCTCGAGAGATCGCCAAATATCGAGCCGAAGTAGCAGTACATAACCGCGTGGCCGGCAGACACCGGACCGGAAATATGAATTTCAGCAGCAAATTCAGGCGCAAAGGTAACCAGGATACCGATAATGAACCAGATCGGCACCCCGACCAGAATCGAGTTGATATAGCGAAAAAAACGCTTGCGGTCTGCGAACAGGGCAAACATATTCCCCCGGCCAAGTTGGGCGTTTTCAGTCATGTGCTGAAACATGCCCGACTCGGAGACCTTCAGACGGGCGACAAGGAGCATGAGGCCAAGGACTCCGCCGATAAAAAAAGCGTTTCGCCACGAAAAATAGTGAGCCACAAGATTGGCGAAAACAGCCCCGGAAACGCCAACGGTCGCAACCAGCATGGTACCGTAACCGCGGATCCTTGCCGGCAGCACCTCGGCAACCAGCGTAATGCCTGCCCCGAGCTCCCCGGCGAGACCGACTCCGGCGACAAACCGCAAAACCGCATAGGCGGGAAGCGAGGTGACCATACCGTTCGCAATATTGGCAAGGGAGTACATCAGAATAGAGGCGAACATGATCTGCAACCGCCCCTTGTTATCGCCAAGCCAGCCCCAGAGAAAACCGCCGATCACCATGCCGATCATCTGCACGTTCAGCAGATACACGCCATCATTGATCAGCTCTTTGCCGGCAAGGCCGAACGCCTGAAGACTCGGCACACGGACAATGCTGAACAGGATCAGATCATAGATGTCGACAAAGTATCCCAGCGCAGCGACAATGACCGGCATACACAACACTTCCCGTATCGATCCACGCTTCTCAAGTCCCAATCTATACTCCGTTATCGTTTAATGAGTATTTCCTGCGCCAATAGGGCACACAGTCGATCGCTGATCCCGAAAGCCTGCCTGCATGACAAGCCGATCTATCAGAGCTCCCTGGCACAGCATCCTTCAGCCGGCGACAGCATTACTCCTTCGCAGCCGGCACCGCATCGGCAACGGTACGGATGATCGAGATGACCTCCGGAGTTGCGTTTTCACTGACCTGGTCGAGGGACCCCGAGAAGTCCGTGTGTGCATCGTCATTTGCTGCGTCACTGACGACCCGCAGCACAAGAGAGGGGATTTTGAACCTCGCGGCAAGATCTTCGACAACCGCAGACTCCATATCGACCAGGTCGGCGCCCTGTTTGGCGAGTCGCTGACTGATTTCCGTGTTGTTGATGAAGGTATCTCCCGAGGCGACCGTTACCCATTCGACCTTCGGGTGCTTCGAGGACACCGCCGTGCGGATGTTACTGTCGATCACCCGCTTGACCGGCGGCTGATTCTCCCCGATAGGCAGGGATCCTGAGGCCCAATGCTCGAAGCCAGAGGCGTTGACCGCCCCGTAATCGTAAGTCCAGGTCTGCGCCGCGGCAAAAAGGACGCCCCGCTTGAGGGCGTGTAGCCCTCCTGCGGAACCGAACAGGATGACCACATCCGGCTTGGTTGCCAGGATGTACTGCGTTGTGGCGTAGGCTGCATTGACCTTGCCGATGCCGAGCAGGCCCACGGAGAGCTGGTGATGGTCCAGTTTACCCTCATAGATGGTAAGGTCGGGATAAAGCTGCCGGTCTTTCTTGACAAGATGGGATTTAAGAAGCGGCTCCAACTCCTGTTGCATCGCTGTCAGGAACAGGATGCGGCTGGATTTGCTGGTACCTTTTCCTGTCGAGGCATCATTTGCAGCCCTGGCATCGATGGAGTGGATTGAAAAAACAAAAAGCGCACAAAACAGCGCTGACAAGATTCGGGACATCGGTTATGAGTTTATTAATTAATCCGACAACAATAGATCGCAAAGAAGCATAAGACCAATGGCGGCCATCCTGAATGAAGCGTAGCGGAATGAAGGATCCATATTGTTGCCAAAAAATATGTTATGGATTCTTCGACCGACAGCGCCGGCATCAGAATGACAACTGCACCAAACTCGAAACAGGACCTGTCATCACCGGAGTAACAAGAATTTTCACTCCGTGACCTGAAAGTTCATGACGCCCCCCCCAGCAACCAGAGATGATCTTATCGCCGCAGTTGGAGGGAGTCACTTCCTATTGATACTTCTCAATGGGCTCGCGTACATCCGGGATCGCCTCCGATGCCCCGGCTCCAACTTTTGAGATCATATAGGTGATGGCGTTTTTTATCTCGTCAGCGCTGATATCCGGGTTTCCGCCCCTTGGCGGCATCGCCCCCTTTTTCCCTTCGAATCCCTGCGCCGCTTTTTCAAACAGAACTTCAGTTCCCTCTTCAATACGACCTACCCAGGCACTTTTGTCTCCTGTTTTGGGAGCACCACCGACGCCGCCATCATGACAGCCTGCACAGTTGGATTCGTAAACTGCCTTGCCGGCAGTGATTTTGGCAGCAATAGCATCGGTCGTTGGCAATCCACTCGAGTCAGCGCTCTCGGGATGGTCTTCGGCGTCACACCCGCCGAGGAGCACAAGGCCGAAAACCGCCAGAGGAAGAAGGCACTTCATAAACAATCTTTGAAATAAATGTTCAGCTTAAGCCCAGCGAGCTTCACGCTCAGTCCTGAGCACGCTATATTACGGCCACCGAATGCACCAGTCAACGCACTAATTGTCATTTTTTGGCACATTTATCATCGAACCTGAGCGTGTGAATCCAGAAAAAGCACACGTTATTGCAACCACACCTGACGGTCTCCGCAAGAGTTGGGCTGGATTCGCATCCGTCGCCGAAAAACCAAGAGGCTCGAACCTTAACGGTGCGAGCCTCTTGCGAAAGGGAAATTGATGATTCGGAAACATGAAATACCAAGCCATGAAAAACCTGCCTCTCCTTCTGGCTATCCTATTCTGCATGTTACTCTCCACCGGAAACACCCTTGCCAAAGCACCAGTTCAAGCCCCGGCAGATGACCAACCGGTATGGTCTGTGGTCATTACTGTGCGATCAGGCCAGGATGCGTTGCTGGTTCTTCCACTGAACACGTCGTCAACCGGGTTCAGGTGGGAACTGGAGGAACTTCGGGCCGACACACCCATCAAATTGGCACAACACCGTTTGCTCATGCCGGCAGGAGAACACATGGCCGGGGCGGGCGGAGCTGAAGAGTGGCGGTTCAGCACCATCAAGCCGGGAATTGCGATCGTTCGGGCCGCATACCTCCGACCATGGATAAAAATATCGACCAAACCCGCCCGGACGGCCGTCGCGAAAATCATCATTACGCAGCCCTGAGCGATTGCGCCGCAAAAGAAGATGCTGCCCCAGGTTTACTTCTGAGACAGCATCTTGCAATCATTCCGACACACCCGGACACGGGGGGCCGATTATCAGATAGCTGCGTCTGTCTTCCCCCTCAAGGTTTACTGACAGCGAGTCCGATGGTACGGGTAATCCTGACGACAACCTGATCACCTTTTTTCACGTTTTCAAGGTTTTTCACATCAGGGGCGATATCGACCATAAATTCTTCCCCTTCCGCGCTCCTTAATACCGCAGTCCGCTTTGCCTGATTGATGGTAAAGACGGTGGCAGTTACAACACTGGTCCCTGTCCACTGACCTGACGGCTTCCTGGTCTTGTTACGGACAATCACGCTTTGACTTCCTTCGAGGGAAGCGACCTCTTTATCCCCGGGTTGAACGAAAATGGCGACCGACTTCATGAAATCGACCTTGATAACGTCTTTTTTCCTGATCTCTTTCAGTCGGGCAATTTCCGGGGAGGCCGCAATGGTGAAGGTTTCGCCATTTGAATCCCTGAGCGTTATGACCCTCGTGTCGTAATTGATATCTGCCACAGTGCCGATCACCGTGTCGGTAGATGTATCAACCACGAAAGGCTTTTCCATGACCCTGGAATCCGGCCGGCTTTCTGCTGCCTGCAAGGCCAGCGGAGCTGTCAAAACCAGTGACACTGCGACAACCATAAGTTTTGGCAATACTGACATCTTTTTCATTTCAGTTTCCATTGTTAGTGATTAAGACTGATGATGAACATCAATGACCAAGCGCTGACGTCGGGCGCCTCAAAACATTTTCAGCTTTTCTGACGGATGCTCAAGCAGTCTCAACGGCTATCCCACGGCTTGAAAAATGTTGCTATTTGGCAACAAAATGGCCTCGCCTGTTCTTTGCCCAGGCATCTTCATTGTGACCCGGATCGAGAGGCCGCTCCTCACCAAAACTGATGGTCGAAATTTTAGCATCGCTGACGCCGAGGGATATCATGAACTGCTTTGCGGAATTTGCGCGATGTTCGCCGAGAGCTATATTGTACTCCGCTGTGCCTCGCTCGTCACAATGGCCCTCTATGGTGACGGACTGAGAGGTACTCGCCTGCATCCAGGCAGCATTCTGCTTTAGCTGTTCCTGGGCCGTGGCACTCAGGGCTGAACTGTCGAACTCAAAATTGATGTCACCAAGCACCGGAGCTGCCACGACCGGAACCACAGGCGTCGTTGCGCCGGAGTCTGCCGTCGACACGGCACTTTTCGATGAGCAGCCGGCCAGAACAATCATGGCGGCAGTGATAATACTCGGGAACGGATGTTTCATGATATTGATATGTTAAGACGTTGATGAAATGAGACTGGAAAGGGAGCATACCACCCCGACGGTCATTCAGCACGACACATTATAGACCGTGGACGAGACAATCAGGATGGTCATCCGGGGCAATATGCGCCGGATCGAATCTCTATGGATGATGGAGGATTTAAATGGTGCTGATGTAGCCTGTACGGCGAACTGAAGGTGAATTATTGAACCGGCCCAGGCAAGTGGCGTTAAAATCCTTTTGGGAAAAATACGTCCCTTGCTTACCGCCAGGCAACGCATTAATTGTCATTTTTTGGCACAAATGCTGGCGTGAGCGCGGAGAAATATCCTTGAAACGACCGACGCTGCGAAAGGCTCATGAGGCTTTCAAATGACATGATGCCGTCAACCACAGCCTACGAGGCGAGACGGCTGAAGAGGGTAGCCACATAGGCGGAAAGCAGGCGATTATCAATCGGCTTCACCAGATTGAGATCTGCTCCGGACTTTATTTTGGCGGGTACGCCCGCGGTAGAGACCGGTGCCGAGAGCGTGATGATGCGCATGTCCGTGTTTTTTCTTGCGTATTCGGCAACGACCAGGCCGTCCTGGTCAAGGAGCGCGCTGTCTATGATGGCAACGGCATAGCGGGGTGCATCAAAAACATGATGGTAAAAATCATATGCAGAACCCACGCCTACGACGGTATAACCTTCGTGGACAAGAAGGTCGATAATGGATTTGCGGAGAAAAAGATCAGATTCGACAACGATCACCCGTTTAAGGGATTTGTTATCATTGGTTTGCTGCTGAGTCATTCGGACATCAAGATGATTGATTGCAGGAAGAACAGATCATGCCTAACTGAAATGCTCCCCAAAAATAGGACAGCTGGTTAAATTGGCTAAAACCCTTAAATCCAGCAGTCAGCATGAAGCAGATGCGCAGAAAATTCAACCCCGAATTCAAAACCAAAGTCGTTCTTGAAGCTCTCAGTGAGCGACTCACCCTGACGGAGCTTGCCCAGAAGTACGAGCTCCACCCGAATCAAATCACCCTTTGGAAGCGAGAGTTTCTGGACCATGCGCCGGAAGTGTTCAGCAAGGGCGACAAGGCACAGAAAGCCGAGCAGGACAATAAGCAGGAGACCGAGGAACTCTACAAAACGATTGGTCAGCTGAAGGTCGAAATGGATTGGCTCAAAAAAAAACTTCAGTAGTCAAAACCCTGTCAGAACGGCGCTCCATGATTGAGAAAGAACATCCGAAAATCAGCCTGAACCGGCAGTGTGAACTGCTCTCGATTTACCGCTCGGGGCTGTACTATCAGCCACGGAGAAGTACGAAGCTGAACCGTGAGCTCATGCGGCTGATGGATGAACAGTACCTGCTCAAGCCCTACTACGGTGTCTACCGTATGTGGGAATGGTTGATAAAGGACAAAGGCTACAAGGTCAATATCAAGCGGGTCAGACGCCTCTGCCGCTTGATGGGGCTGGAGGCCATAGGCCCCAAGCCGAACACATCGAAACCTGCACCCGGGCACAAGGTGTATCCGTATTTGCTTCGAGGACTGACCATACAGCGCTGTAACCAGGTCTGGGCTACCGATATCACCTATGTTCCCATGGCTCAGGGCTTCAGGTATCTGATGGCAGTCATCGATCTCAAGAGCCGCTTTGTGCTGAACTGGTCGGTATCGAATACTATGGACGCTACTTGGTGCGCTGAGGTGTTCCGGGAAGCAGTCAGAATACACGGTGCTCCGAAAATCCTCAACACCGATCAGGGCAGTCAGTTCACCAGCGAGGTCTTCACAACGGCTGTCATCAAAGAGGCCGAAGTAAAGCTCTCCATGGACGGTAGAGGACGGGCTATTGACAATGTTTTCATTGAACGGTTATGGCGCAGCGTCAAACATGAGTACATTTTCTTCAGCCCTCCGGCTGACGGTCTTGAACTCTACCAAGGACTGAAGAACTGGTTAACTGATTACAATACGACCAGACGGCACAAGTCTCTCAAAGGAGCGGTTCCCGCCACTGTCTATTACTCGCAGAAGGTCCAGGCCCCGGAGGCAGCATGAGCAAACTTATTTCCTCTCGATAGCTGCCCTATAGATGGGGAGTACTTCAGCTTACGGCTACACCGCGATGTCTGGAAAACTAATAGTAGTAAAGCCAGGCCTCTACGAGCGTCCGCAGTTCCGGGTCATTGATATGAATAAGGACTGATTCAATTTCTTCTTCAGTACACGTAAAGCCATGGCTGTTAATAAAGGCCAGTCGCCCGGAGAAATCATCTTCCTCAATATCTATGAGATGATCGCGGAACGCCTCGTCAGTTTCCAATTTTTCAATAAACGCTTTTGCTTGATCTAACGACATTATGGGATTTCCTTTGATTGAGTTGGATGAAGTATGAAATAATTGTATGGAATATCTGTTCGGCATATCAGAGCAAGAGGAAGCATATATTGAAATACAGAAACCGCATATGCATTTCATTTATGCTGCCGAAAAAATCATGTTCGATCCAGAAAAACATGCGCACTGATTGGTGATAATACACACTTGGCAGGCAATAATTCAGATCATTTATTGTCATATTTTGGCATATTTATCACGAAGGCCGGACGTATTAATGCAACGGGAACATTCCGGGAACGTCCAATTCCGTAAAAATATCTTGAGGGCTTCGTCACCCGGAAGCTATAAGGGAATGCACACGCAGCCAGGACCAGCGCCAGTATATGACGAGGCGCTGGCGACAAATCACTCCAGGGTTATATCGGCCAGGAAGGTATAGCCGACAGCGTGGGCTGTCTTGATGGGATCGGGCATATTATGCGACATGATCTTGCTGCGCAGGCGGTTGATGAGGGACTGCAGCGAGTGGTTGCCGGATTCGCTGTTGATGTAGCCGAGCTTTTTCAGCAGGTCAAGACGCGAGACCACCGCCTTAGGGGCAGAGACAAGCAGGACCATGAAGTCAAGCTCTTTGGTGGTGAGCCTGATGCTGTCGCCCTGCGGGGTCTGCAGGATCCATTGCGTGCTTATCAGGCGCCACTGTCCGGTTTGTGGCTGCGGCAACTTTTCAGTAGCGGACTGCTGCTGCACCGACGGTCCGGAAAGTCGACTGAGCAGCGTGGCAATGGCTGCGGAGAGTTGACGCAAATCGACAGGCTTGACGAGATAGACATCCGCCCCGGCCTGTTGACCGGCAAGCTGGTCCTCAATGGTGGCGAGCGCCGTAAACATGATGATGCGCATGTCGGTGTTCTTCCGGACGTATTCGGCCAGGACCAGACCGCTCTGGTCGGCAAGGCCGACATCCAGTATGGCCACCAGATAGGGTTCGGCGAACATATGCTGATAGAACTCATGCGCCGAACCTACCCCGGTAACTTCGTATCCCTCAAGTGTCAGGTATTTGACAACGCTTTTGAGAAGGGGTTGGTCATCTTCGACAATGATTACCCTGCAACTTGGGCTGAACGGCTGGATATCCTGTGTCATGATCGTTCCAGTGTGGTCTTATGATTGCCGGTTGGCAATGATGCCATCCTTTCGTCGGCATCGTCAGCGAGAGGAAGGCGTATGGTTGCAATGATGAATGGTCCTTTAGCGTCGAGGCTCGCCTTACCGTTATGCTGTTCGACGATCTGCCGGACAAGCCAAAGGCCGATTCCGGCACCGCTGGTCTCATTGCTGTTGCCTCCCCGGGTGTATTTATCAAAAAGGGCTTCTACCTCTTCGGTATGGACAGGCTCCCCCTGATTTTTAATGGTCATGACGATTTCGCCATCTTCGATGCGGCTTTCGACCTCAATGTCGGTGTCGGGAGGGGAGTATTTGCGGGCGTTGTCAAGGAGGTTGAAAAGTGCTGTTTTGAGGCTTTGAGAATCGCCGACGATTGTCTGGAAATCGGACGCCTCGGCATGGATGAAGCGCTGCCGAGGCCACATTGCCTGCATGGTCCCGACCTGAAGAGAGAGAAACTGAGCAAAGTCGATACTCATCAGCCCGCCATTCAGGGTTGGTTCATTGAGGCGGCTTCGCTCCAGCGACACCTCCATGACTTCAACCAGCCGGTCAACGGCAAGATGCATGGCCGAAAGTTCTTCGTCATATCCACCGTGCTTGACGGGCTCCAGGAGATCAATGATATCAAGGTTGCCCCTGATGACCGCCAGCGGAGTCCTGTACTCATGCGACAGCATGGCAAGGAACCGCTGCTTCTGTTCGAGAGCCATCCGTTCGGAAGCAAGCGCGATTTCAAGCCGGGTCTTGCTGTTGCGAAGTTCCAGCGTCATGTCGTTGGCGAGCGCCAGCGCCTTTTCTTCAGTCCCTTTTGCCGCATCGAGAGCCTGCTGCGCGCTCTCGGTAGCAGCCCGCTCAGACATCCTCAACCGATCAGACAACGCGATCGATATCAGGACCATATGGATCATGCTGGTTGGCTGAACGGTATTCATATCCCACAGGAAGCCCAACGGCAGTATGCCCATAAGTCGAAGGAGTTCGTGAAAATAACCGATCGTGCTGACCGCAAAGGCGACAAGGATCAAGATTCCGGTCCCCGGCACATTGCCATGGAACCTGAAGCTCAAAACCAGTTGTACGACAACCAGGATCAAGGTCCCGATAAAAGCGAATGGCGCAACGGATGGGTAGAAACCTGAAGGCACCGCGATCATGGTGAGAAGCCCTACCAGCGATAAAAATCGCATATAGCGCAGACTCCAGACCCCGGCAACAGGAGCGAAGAGTTTTCGGGAAAACTCGCAATACACAAGGATATTCGCACCGATTCCGCCATAGATGAGATAATCCGAGAGCAGATGCGCTATCGAGGGGAAAATGAGGGTCAGATCACCCTCTGCGGCGAAGTTGAAAACGATTCCGGCCAGCAGGTAAAACGAAAAATAGAGGAACAGTGTGTCCCGGATCGAAAGATAAAGGATCACGTTGATCAAGAGGAGCGCCAGGGCAATGCCAAGAAAGGCGGACTGGATGATGACGTGCAGGTTGGTGCAGTCGCGCAGATCTTCGGCTGTATGGATCCTTCCTGCAAGGCTGATGGAGCTTTTCGAGAAAACCCGCGCATAGATGACGACAGGTTCAGATATCGGCATGTCGACAGGAACGACAAAGTCAGGATGGAGCAAGGGGCGCTCAAGGGCAGGGATATGGTTGCCAAGGCGCACCTGGTGGTAGGATGAGACTAGCCCCGGATCCTTGCCGGGGACCTGGATGTAGAGCGTCAGCTCATTGACGTAGTTCGGCTTGAGCCGAAGCCAGGCATGAGCAGGAAATGATGGATTGCGTTCAACGGTGAAGCGGACCCAGCAGGCTTCACGCTTGTAGCCATTGTTGAGGCTCCGGTCGAGATGGCGGAAACGACCCGTTTCGGCCGCTTTGAGAACCTCTGGCAATCCCATGCCCAGCGACGGGTCTTTCAGGACGTCCATGTGCCCTGCAAGGTCATATCCGCTGCGCTCGCCAAGCAGCAGTGGCGTAGCCGAGGCCTGTGCAGAGAAGAGCAGGGCAAGCAGCAGGAAGATACCGCCAAGGAGTGCGCGCGGAGTAGCCTGGGGGAAAACAGTATTCAAATGAGTATAAAAAACCCTTTTTTTCGCATCGCAGAGAATCATCACAATCGTTAATATAGCATCAGGACAGAGAGTGCATTACTTCATTATCATTTTTTACGTTGCGTAAACACGACAATCTCGCCAGTCCCTTGATCGTCGCCATGACATGCTCATAAAATCAGACCGCCAGAAATGCAAGAAGGACATGAACCCACTCCCAAATTCCTTCACACAACTCGCGCGATCGTCATAAAAAGCTGCGCTGTTGCGGTATCAGATCCGCTGGACCGATGCGAGCTGACCGGATGAACCGGGCGTCCTTTCGGTCAATGACCTATTTATGCAAGCCCTTTAAAGCGGTCCTGAAATGCTTATATTGTCCCCCAATCGATTTTCGTTCATTGAACACTGAAAACCTGATTTTTCAGGCAGTTTGTGATGATTTTGTGACGTCTCCCCGGAGGCGCCTATAAAACAAGCCGTATTCATGAAAAAACGACTCTTCACCCCCGGCCCCACGCCAGTACCCGAAAACGTCATGCTCAGCATGGCCGCCCCGATCATCCATCACCGGAATCCCGAATTCATGGAGATACTGCAGCAGGTGCACGAGGACCTCCAGTACCTGTTCAGGACGACCCAGCCGGTCGTGGTCATGACCTGTTCAGGCACCGGAGGGATGGAAGCGGCCATTTCGAGCCTGTTCGGTCCCGGCAACAAGGTGGTCACGATCAATGGCGGCAAGTTCGGGGAGCGCTGGGGGGAGCTGGTCAGAACCTTCACAGGCAACTGCGTCGAAGAGGTGGTGGAGTGGGGTACGGCCATCTCTCCGGAACGTGTCGTCGAACTGCTCCGAGCAAATCCTGATGCACGCGGCATCTGCCTGACCCATTCCGAGACATCGACGGGCACGGCAGCCGATATCAGGTCGCTCTGCGCGGCCATCCGCGAAGAGTCCGATGCCCTCATCCTCGTCGACGGCATCACGGCCATTGGCGCCCACGAGTTCCATTTCGACGATTGGGGCGCGGATATCTGCATCACCGGTTCCCAGAAGGGGCTCATGATGCCTCCAGGCTTGGCGCTCATCGCAGTTTCCGAACGCGCGCAGGACATCATCAACGGCAGGCCAGGCGGTCCGCAGTTCTACCTGAGCCTGAAGAAGGCCCTGAAAGCACATGCGGGCAACGACACGCCGTTCACGCCGGCGGTCACGCTCATCATCGGCCTTGCCGAAGCACTCAGGATGCTCCGCGAAGAGGGCATCGAGAACGTCTGGAAGCGTCACGAACGGCTCGCGGCGGCCTGCCGTCAGGGCTGCGAGGCCATCGGCCTTCGCGTGTTCAGCAGCTCCCCGTCGTTCGCAGTCACTCCTGTCTGGCTTCCGGAAGGAGTCAACTGGAAAGAGTTCAACAAGATTCTCAAAACGGGCAACGGCATCACGGTCGCCGCCGGACAGGACGACTTCACCGGAAAAATCTTCCGTATTTCCCATCTCGGGCATTACGACGAGCTGGACATGCTCTCGGTGATCGGAGGGCTGGAGTTCACCCTCAAGGCGATGGGCGTGCCGTTCGAGATCGGTTCAGGCGTGGCCGCCGTCCAGAGAGCATTCCTCGCGGAGTGAGCCACCTCCTTTCATAAAAAAACGCCATGCACAGACTGCTGACCGTGCTGACCGTGCTCTTCTCGCTCAGCTCCATACCATCGGCCGTCAGGCAATACAGGATGTTTCTCGACGCCTATGACCGCCAGCAGAAGGGCGACGCCAGGGGCGCGAGGCAATCCTACGCCACACTGCTTGCCCGCCACCCCGACAGTTTCCTCCTGCGTGAAGCGCAGTTCAACCTGGCGGGAACAGAGTACAGCCTCAACCGATACAGGGAGGCCTCGGCAATCTACGCCGGTCTTCAGCCGGTCAAGGGAGCGATCGGCGTCAACGCATCCTACAACCGGGGCAACGCCCTTGCTACTGTAGCTTTCGCTAACCCGAAGGCCCACGATTATCAGGAACAGCTCCGCAGCTCTCTGGCCTGCTACCGAAGGGCGCTCCTCGTCGACCCACGTGACATTGACGCAAGGATCAATTACGAAATCGTCCTCAGGGCGCTTCGCAGCCTTGCACCGCCCCCATCATCTTCAGCAGGAGGAGGAGGAAAGGGCTCTCCGGGAAACCAGCCGCAACAGCAGGCACTCAGCTCCGATGTCTCGAACCTTGTGCTGGGCAATGCCCGGCAGGAGGAGGGGCAGATGATGCGAAAGTATTTCCGTCCGGCGCCTCCCCGCCAGAACCCGAAGGAACAAAAGGACTGGTAACCCATTGGGCATGAATAAACAGGTCGCCCTCGTCTTCCTCCCGTCCGAAAGCGGCGTCGACGGAGCAAGGTCGCTATACGAAGACGGGTCAGCCTTCGGACCCGTCCGCTGGTTCAACGGAAGCGTAAGGAACCTCATCAAGAAAACGCAGTTCGCCATCCCGCCCCTGGCGCTGATGATCCTCGCTTCGGTCGAAGTCCCCGGAATCGAGCAGACCATCTGCGACCTCAGGTTCGAACCGTTCCCGTTCGACAGGGATTGGGACCTCGTGGGCATCAGCGTACAGACAGGAATGGCCGCAAAGGCGTTCGGGCTTGCCGGAGAGCTCCGGTCGCGGGGTATCCCTGTGGTGCTCGGCGGACCGCATGTCACCATGTTTCCCGACTCCTGCCGTCCTTATGCCGACTCGCTTGCACTTGGCGAGGCGGACGACCTCTGGAAGGAGGTGCTTGGAGACCTTGCGACAGGAAGCCTGAAACCCGAATACCATGCAGACCTCCCGCCGGACCTCTCACTGGCCCGGCCGGTAAGCAAGGCCTCTCTGAAGAAAAGCCGATACTTCACCACCAATCTTGTGCAGACCGGACGCGGCTGCCCCTGGCGCTGCGATTTCTGCAACGTCCACGTGCTTAACGGGCATGTGCTCCGCCAGCGACGCATCGGGGAGCTGGTCGAAGAGATACGTCGTTTCAGGGAAGATGACCGGCGGATCTTCTTTTTCGTCGACGACTCCATCAACGCCGATCCTGCCTTCGCCCTGGAACTCTTCGACCGCCTCGCGCCGCTCGGCATCCGCTGGTTCGGCCAGGCCACCACGGCCCTCGGCCAACAGCCGCGCCTGCTCGACGCATTCGCTCGCTCCGGCTGCCAGGCCCTTCTCGTCGGCATCGAGAGCATCGAACCGGCGAGCCGGGATGCACACCGCAAGACGCAGAACCGCACGGAGGAGCTTGCCGGCAACATCAAGGCTATCAGGCAGAGCGGCATAAGCCTCTACGGGAGCTTCATCTACGGGCTCGACGGGGATACGCTCGATACGCCGGCGGCCATACTCGACTTTATCGCCGACACCAGGCTCGACGTTCCGGGCATCAATATCCTCAGGCCGAACCCCGGCACAAGGGTGTTCGATCGCCTCAGGGAAGAGGGGCGCCTTCTGTTCGACCCCAACGACCTCACGTCGTTCCGCTATACGTTCGGGCAGGAGATGCTTTACCGGCCTAAAAACATCTCCCTCCCCGACTTCATTTCAAGCTATTCGGAGCTGACCCGGAAAGTGTTCAACACCGGCAACGCCATAAGGCGGGGCTTCGAAGCTCCGAGCATCAAGCCGGCCGTGCTGCTCTTCAACCTTTTCTACTCGCACCTCTACAGCCTCTCACGCCATGACTTGCAGCGACAGCTCGAAGAGATGGATGAAGGTAAAATCCATTTTGAGAGAACATGAAATATCATTAAAATAAAGTTCGTATGATTTTCAACTTCACCGACATTCAAACGAGAGATCAAATACAAAGGAGATATCTATGAAGCGCTTTCTGCCACTGCTCACCGTCGGCCTCGTCGTCCTCGGTGGATGCGGACTTGAAAAACCCCCGGCAAAGCTCGCCGAAGAACTGAATAAAGCCGAAAAGCCAGCCGCCGCACCTGCTGCAGCTCCTGCCGCTGCGCCGGCAGCTCCTGCAGCCGCACCTGCCGACCCGAAACTGGCCGAAGGCAAGGCTACCTACGAAGGGGGCTGCAACGCCTGCCACGACGCCGGTATGATGGGCGCACCGAAACCGGGCGACAAGGCTGCCTGGGCACCCCGCATCGCGAAGGGTGAGGCTTCCGTGATCAAGAACACGATCAACGGCCTCAACGGCATGCCCCCGAAAGGCGGCAACGCAGCACTGACGGACGAGCAACTCACCAACGCCGCAAAGTACCTGATCAGCATCTCGAAATAAATCCCGGGAGCGCCTACCCGAAATGTCGGAAGTGCATCATCTTCCTGTTCTTCCGGGTTCGCCTGAATAAGAAAGAGGCTGTCTCATCATTGCTTTTGAGACCGCCTCTTTCTTGTTTTCGACCGACGCATGCACCTCCTAAAAGATTTGGAGGACTGGGCGCAAAATGGTAAAATGCGTGCTCAAGGACATTTATTTGTTCGAACACCACACAACATCACAACCATCAACGGAGAAGACCTATGTCCCGTTTCGTTTCCACCGCCCTTATTGGCGCCGCCATGCTCGTTTCCGGCAATGCATTTGCCGCCAAGTACGATGCCGCCGCCGGCAAGGCCGTCTATGATACAAACTGCGCCACCTGCCACAAAGCGGGCCTGATGGGCGCTCCCAAACTCGGTGCGAAGGCTGACTGGGCACCTCGCCTTGGCCAGGGTGTCGACGCCATGGTCGCCAAGTCCATCAAGGGCTTCAAGGGCACCAAAGGCATGATGCCGGCAAAGGGCGGCAACGCGAAACTCACCGATGCACAGGTCGGCAACGCCGTCGCCTACATGGTCGGCGCCAGCAAGTAATTCCGCCTTTTCATACAAAAAGCCGTCCTGCAAGTTCATTGCGGGACGGCTTTTCTGTTACTGCCGCTGAAAGCACGCTCATGAACAGCCCTGGCGACTGTTCGAACACTGGAACTGTCGAGTGTACACCTATCTTTACGATCCTGACACCCCGCTGTTCGTGACACAAAAAGGCCGCCTTATCAGACAGCCTTTTTGCAGTTTACTGACCCATTTTACAGGGCAACTCAGGGATGCGCTCAGAACGACTTGGTCAGACCGGCACTCATCATGATGTTCCTGGACTGTCCATTTTCTGTCCCGAACAGGCCCTCGACCTTCAGGAAATATCCCAGCCCCTCCTCATTTGCAGCAGAGCGCCGGATACCCAGGGCGCCACCGACATACGTCGATTCCGGAGTGGTTCTGATCGTCTCATTGTTCCGGACCAGCAGCACGCGGGTGTCATTCGAGAAATCCTTCAGCGCGCTGATCTCAAAGAACGGATTCAGATTGCCATTGCCGTTGTTCATGATGCCGGCGATGCCGACCTTGCCCTGCAGACCATTATGGTTCAGGATTCTGGCCTCTCCGATATCAGGCCTGGTCACACTCGTCTCCCCGGTGTACTGATAGATCAGTCGAGCCTGAGGCTCCAGGTTAAAGCTCTCACCTGCCGCTATGGTATAAGCCGTCTCCAGTGATCCCGTGAAACTCAACATATTGGTGTTGAATTTCTGGCCATCACTGAGAACACTCAGGTCGAAGCTGTGATAGGTCCCCATCGCCACGGCATCCAGCCTGAAGTTCTGCGACGGCTTTGATTCCGCATACATACCGGCGCTATAGGTCCTGTCGATGAGCTTTCCTGCCGTTTTGACATGGTAACCGGCAACATCAGCTTCTCCGTAACCCCAACCAAGGAGAAGGCCGCCCTTGGAGCCAGTCCCGTCTTTGGCGCAAGTCGAGAACAGGTCCGTACCGACCTGGACGCCACCAGCCTTTGCATCGATGTGAGTACCCGCTCTGCCGGTCATGTCCACACGATAGGAGTCTCCGTAAGCACGAGTCCACCATCCGCAACGATCTTCCGTCCGATCGGCAAACCTGCTGACCGATTCAACACCCATCCTTTCGATAAACGGCGTCACACCGTGCAGGACCGCCATGGTTTCGGTATAGTTCTGCAGAATGAAGTTGCTGAGCATGTACGTTCCGGTCGAAGGATCGTACGCGAGATTGTAATTGTAGATCGAGGTCCCGCTCCCATAGTTGAACGTGTACTTGCCTGCCACGAATGAGCCCTGTCCGGTACCGTTGACATGGACGAGATCAAGGTGCGTCGGCCTGATGAGCGCACGCCAGCCCTGCACCTCCTGCAGATTGACCGTCGTCGTTCCCGTTGCATTGCCCTGGACCACCAGCTGGTCGTAGGCACCTGTGCTCAGGCTGACGTCGAGATCAAGCGTGCCCACACCGCTCCAGTTCTTCGTGACCGTCACCTTGTCGTCGGCTCCGGGAACACTCGGGTCCATGAGGCTCAGCAGGCCGTTATTGACATAGTCGCCGGTGATGGTGTAGGTTGCCGGTGATGCTCCATAGGCATAGACAACCGAGCCGGCATCCACGGTCATCTCCCCGGCCCCGATATTCTTGTTTACGCCCAGATGCACTTTCGAATTGTTCGTCAGCTGGATGCGCTCCCAGTTGGTCACTTCTCTGCCAAGGTAACCCTTGCCGTCAGCCGGGTTGCCTACCCATCCATCAAACAGCAGCGCATCGGTTCCGCCACCGCCGCTCAGCGTACCGATTTCGGAGATGAGTGCATTGCCACTCACCGTCATTGAATCGTTTCCATCTCCGAGATCCACCGTCGTCGCGGTGATCGATCCCCGGTTGTTGATGACCTGGGAGGCACCATTGCCGGTTATCGTGCCAGCCGTAATCGACGCGCCGGCATTGTTGGTCAGTGTCGTGGCGTCAACCATGCCAAGATCACCCGTCAGGCGGACAGTTCCCGCGTTGACCAGAAGACCCTGACCAAGGAGCATGTTCCCCTGCGTCACGCTGCCGGTAACCGTCAGGCTGCCAGTGCCGATCTTGGTCGTTGTGCCTGTGCCGGTGATGGTGGAGCTGTAGGTCCCGTTCGCGCCCTGGTTGAAGTCGAGCGACACATTGTTCAGGATGTTGCCCTGAAGGCTCGTCGTATCTCCCCGCAAGGAGCCCGCGCTCACCGTCGTGCCACCGCTGTAGGAATTCGCGCCCGTCAGGGTCATCGTGCCCATGCCAACTTTGGTCAGGCCACCCGTGCCGGTCAGGACTCCCGCAAAGGTCGTCGTCGTATTGTCTCCACCCGTGCTCAGCGTTCCGGTGCCCAGCGTCACGGTGCCGCCTGTCGTTCCGCCGCCGGCAAGTGAGCCAATCGTCTGGTTGGTGCTGTTCAGATCAAGTGC